>BNJV01000910.1_pt1 | contig 133239 bp, 168 predicted proteins | sample 8540591 | NCBI WGS metagenome assembly BNJV01 (sample SAMD00202457, study PRJDB9452) | human saliva metagenome | host: Homo sapiens | reverse complement strand
AGAACCTACGATGCCCTTTAATTGATTGTCTGCGATTGTCTTTTTTTCGTTTCTCATAGAAATCTGAGATATGGAAAAAGATTGGTATGGCTAGCTGAAGCGATATTGTGAATACATTTGTGCAGAATTTTTCTTGCATAAGGATTCCCACGCTTAGTAATATGCTCTTGACCTAGGAAATCTCCTAATTCATAGTGTTTGAGATCAATACCGATAAAAACGTTGATTTGGTAAGCAGACTTAAAGCGACGAATGTCTCCTAATTCGCCAATAACGCTTGTAGCCGTTGTCTCTGCGATACCAGGAATAGAGAGAAGAATCTCATATTCAGGTAGAGGTTTAGCTAACTCTATCAACTGCTCTAAAATTTGTTCCCGACGGTTTGTCAACCTTATAAGTTCCTGTGCATTATACTTAACCTCTTCTATTATAGGAGAGGTTTTTGAAATGGCAGAATAAGATTGCTTTGCCAGTCCAACTAACTTCTCAGCCAAGTTACCTACTCTGTTCTCTGAAATGTGTTTTGTATGTTCAGAGTGATGAAAACAAGCTTCCTAAAGTTGATAAAAATTTCTAAAAACCGAAGCCCAGACGTTTAATATCTTTGATAAGCTTATTGATCCCCCAATTTTGCATTTGAGTACTGTGTTTCTAGCGCATTCTTGATGTATTGCTTGTGTCTAAGGAAAGTCCTAAAGACCGTTTGAAAGTAGTGATTGACCTTGCTTATATTCTCCTCTATGAGTTCAAAAAACTCATCCACTCTTTTTTCCCGAAAGTGAAAAAGCAAAAGCTGATAGAGGTTATAATAATCGGCGAGTTCTTCTGAGAACTTCAGTGTCTTCTCAACGACTTCATGTGGACATAATGTTTGATGGAAGGTTTTCGAGTGAAATGATTTACAAGATAACTTACGGCTGTCCTTTCGGAAGAGTCTCCAGTAATTTTTTAAAGCTCGATAAGGTAGTGACTTCTTATCAAATTGGTTCATAATGGCAATTCTTGTCTTTAAAAAGGCTCGACCAAGGTGCTGGATAATGTGGAAACGATCAATAATGATTTTGGCATTTGGAAAAAGCCTTCGAGCTAGTGGCATATAGGCTCCTGACATGTCCATCGTGATAAACCGTTCCTTTTGGCGTACTTTCAAACATCTGATGAAAAACCTTGGTTTAACTGCTCGAATTCGTCGCAAACGGTAGTATCCTTTCATGTTAGTATACGATAAACTATTATTATCCTTTCTCATCACTGTTCCTCCTTTTGTATATTAGTTAGTGGTCGGGAAACCCTATCTAATATTACACTTTAGGGGCCTTTTTTGACACATCGCTAAAAGCTTTTCGGAACCACTAGCATATCTAGTGGTTTTCGTGACACAAAAAGACTCACCCCTATCAGGGATGAGTCTTTAGGTTTGAAAACTTAGAAGACTATTTAAATCACTTCTATAAGAATATTTTATCTTAATCTTCTTTTCTACGTTTTCCTGCAATGGCGATTCCAGCTGCCGCTAGAATTCCACCAAGGACTACGCCACCGATAGATGCTTCGTCTCCTGTTTCTGGAAGTGTAGAAGCATCTTTTTCAGTTGCTGAAATATTTGCCCTAGTTTTAAGGTTCATGCGTTTCGCTGAAGTAGTTGATGACTCAACTTTGCCACTTAGTGTCGGTTTAACAACTGTTGGAGTATTCTCAGAACCCTTACCATTGTTAAAGGAATCTACTGTTCCACTTGTTGTGGCAAACATTGGAGCACTAGCTCCTGAAACATTACCTGCTAGGTCTGTCGCTTTCGCTGTCACAGTACCTTCTGGAATGTTAACTGTTGGAACTACTACGGCATGACCTGTTTCATCAGCTGTAGCTTCACCAATCTTGTTACCATCTTTATCGAACAATTCAACCTTAGTTCCTGGTTCTGCAATAACATCAATTGGAGTACGAGTGCCAGCCTTACCTGTAAGATCAGTAGTCACAACTGGTGCATCTGGAGCTGTCGTATCAGTTCCCTTACCTACAGTCACTGATGTTGGGTTAGAGGTGTTGTCTACGTCATCTGTTGCAGTGACAGAAACTGTGTCACCTTCCTTCAAACCACTTACTGGAACACTGAAGTTACCATCTTGGTCAGCTTTAGCTGATACTTTAGAACCATCTGGAAGGGTTACTTCTACAGTTGAGCCAGCTTCGGCTGTTCCTGTGATTACTGTGTCACCAGCTTTAACTAGGTTCACAACTGGTGCTGATGGAGCTGTCGTATCAATTCCTTTACCTACAGTCACTGATGTTGGGTTAGAGGTGTTGCCTGCGTCATCTGTTGCAGTGACAGAAACTGTATCACCCTCTTTCAAACCGCTGACTGGTACACTGAAGTTTCCATCTTGGTCAGCTTTCGCCGATACTTTAGAGCCATCCGGAAGCGTTACTTCTACTGTTGAACCCGCTTCGGCTGTTCCTGTTACTGCTGTAGTACCTGCTTTAACTGGGTTTACAACTGGTGCTGATGGAGCTGTCGTATCAGCTGTTTTCGCTACGGTTACAGTTGTCGCATCTGATGTGTTACCTGCGTTATCTGTGGCTGTTACAGATACTGTCTTACCTTCTTCCAAACCGCTGACTGGAACGCTGAAGTTTCCATCTTGGTCAGCTTTAGCCGATACTTTAGAGCCATCTGGAAGAGTGACTTCTACAGTTGAGCCTGCTTCGGCTGTACCTGTGATCGCTGTGCCACCTGCTTTAACCGGGTTCACAACTGGTTTAGCTGGCGCTGTGGTATCTGTCGCAACTTTTGGTGCGCTTGCATCTGATGTTTGACCATCTTTCGTAGCTTTAGCTGTTACATTACCTGCTGGAATATCAACGGTTGGCGTGATCGTAGCTTTACCATTTTCATCAGCTGTTGCTTCACCAATCTTGTTACCATCTTTGTCGAACAATTCTACCTTAGTGCCTGGTGCTGCAGTCACTTCAACTGGATCTTTAGTTCCTGCTTTACCTGTAAGGTCTGTATCGACTACTGGTTGGCTTGGTTTAGCTGGTGTTGCTGCTGTAGCTTCTTTTGGTGCGCTTGCATCTGATGTTTGACCATCTTTCGTAGCTTTAGCTGTTACATTACCTGCTGGAATATCAACGGTTGGCGTGATCGTAGCTTTACCATTTTCATCAGCTGTTGCTTCACCAATCTTGTTACCATCTTTGTCGAACAATTCTACCTTAGTGCCTGGTGCTGCAGTCACTTCAACTGGATCTTTAGTTCCTGCTTTACCTGTAAGGTCTGTATCGACTACTGGTTGGCTTGGTTTAGCTGGTGTTGCTGCTGTAGCTTCTTTTGGTGCGCTTGCATCTGATGTTTGACCATCTTTCGTAGCTTTAGCTGTTACATTACCTGCTGGAATATCAACGGTTGGCGTGATCGTAGCTTTACCATTTTCATCAGCTGTTGCTTCACCAATCTTGTTACCATCTTTGTCGAACAATTCTACCTTAGTGCCTGGTGCTGCAGTCACTTCAACTGGATCTTTAGTTCCTGCTTTACCTGTAAGGTCTGTATCGACTACTGGTTGGCTTGGTTTAGCTGGTGTTGCTGCTGTAGCTTCTTTTGGTGCGCTTGCATCTGATGTTTGACCATCTTTCGTAGCTTTAGCTGTTACATTACCTGCTGGAATATCAACGGTTGGCGTGATCGTAGCTTTACCATTTTCATCAGCTGTTGCTTCACCAATCTTGTTACCATCTTTGTCGAACAATTCTACCTTAGTGCCTGGTGCTGCAGTCACTTCAACTGGATCTTTAGTTCCTGCTTTACCTGTAAGGTCTGTATCGACTACTGGTTGGCTTGGTTTAGCTGGTGTTGCTGCTGTAGCTTCTTTTGGTGCGCTTGCATCTGATGTTTGACCATCTTTCGTAGCTTTAGCTGTTACATTACCTGCTGGAATATCAACGGTTGGCGTGATCGTAGCTTTTACCATTTTTCATCAGCTGTTGCTTCACCAATCTTGTTACCATCTTTGTCGAACAATTCTACCTTAGTGCCTGGTGCTGCAGTCACTTCAACTGGATCTTTAGTTCCTGCTTTACCTGTAAGGTCTGTATCGACTACTGGTTGGCTTGGTTTAGCTGGTGTTGCTGCTGTAGCTTCTTTTGGTGCGCTTGCATCTGATGTTTGACCATCTTTCGTAGCTTTAGCTGTTACATTACCTGCTGGAATATCAACGGTTGGCGTGATCGTAGCTTTACCATTTTCATCAGCTGTTGCTTCACCAATCTTGTTACCATCTTTGTCGAACAATTCTACCTTAGTGCCTGGTGCTGCAGTCACTTCAACTGGATCTTTAGTTCCTGCTTTACCTGTAAGGTCTGTATCGACTACTGGTTGGCTTGGTTTAGCTGGTGTTGCTGCTGTAGCTTCTTTTGGTGCGCTTGCATCTGATGTTTGACCATCTTTCGTAGCTTTAGCTGTTACATTACCTGCTGGAATATCAACGGTTGGCGTGATCGTAGCTTTACCATTTTCATCAGCTGTTGCTTCACCAATCTTGTTACCATCTTTGTCGAACAATTCTACCTTAGTGCCTGGTGCTGCAGTCACTTCAACTGGATCTTTAGTTCCTGCTTTACCTGTAAGGTCTGTATCGACTACTGGTTGGCTTGGTTTAGCTGGTGTTGCTGCTGTAGCTTCTTTTGGTGCGCTTGCATCTGATGTTTGACCATCTTTCGTAGCTTTAGCTGTTACATTACCTGCTGGAATATCAACGGTTGGCGTGATCGTAGCTTTACCATTTTCATCAGCTGTTGCTTCACCAATCTTGTTACCATCTTTGTCGAACAATTCTACCTTAGTGCCTGGTGCTGCAGTCACTTCAACTGGATCTTTAGTTCCTGCTTTACCTGTAAGGTCTGTATCGACTACTGGTTGGCTTGGTTTAGCTGGTGTTGCTGCTGTAGCTTCTTTTGGTGCGCTTGCATCTGATGTTTGACCATCTTTCGTAGCTTTAGCTGTTACATTACCTGCTGGAATATCAACGGTTGGCGTGATCGTAGCTTTACCATTTTTCATCAGCTGTTGCTTCACCAATCTTGTTACCATCTTTGTCGAACAGTCTACCTTAGTGCCTGGTGCTGCAGTCACTTCAACTGGGATCTTTAGTTCCTGCTTTACCTGTAAGGTCTGTATCGACTACTGGTTGGCTTGGTTTAGCTGGTGTTGCTGCTTCTTTTGCGTGCTTGCATCGGATGTTTGACCATCTTTCGTGTAGCTTTAGCTGTTACATTACCCGCTGGAATATCAACCGGGTTGGCGTGATCGTAGCTTTACCATTTTCATCAGCTGTTGCTTCAATTGGGCGAGCTACCATCTTTGTCGAACACCCTACCCAGCCTGCTGCAGTCACTTCAACTGGATCTTTAGTTCCTGCTTTACCTGTAAGGTTCATGTATCATTACTGGTTGGCTTTATTAGCTGGTGTTGCTGCTGTAGCTTCTTTGGTGCGCTTGCATCTGATGTTTCAATCATCTTTCGTAGCCTTTAGCTGTTACATTACCTGCTGGAATATCAACGGTTGGCGTGATCGGCTTTTACCATTATCAGCTGTTGCTTCACCACCAGCTACCATCTTTGTCGAACACCCCACCTTAGTGCGCCTGGTGCTGCAGTCACTAACTGATCTTTAGTTCCTGCTTTACCCGTGGCAGTCTGTATCGACTACCGGTTGGCTTGGTTTAGCTGGTGTTGCTGCCAGCTATGCACATGCCGGTGGTCAGTCGCTTTCGCTAACCCCTCAAGCCGATTGTGCTCAAACCTTCGCGTGACCAAACTGGATCGCGTGGGTGAAATCGGCGCGGCGGGAGACGGCGCCTGCGAAAAGGCCGTCAATGAGCTATCCCGCAGCATTGTCATCGCTGAGCTGCGACGATCCGCTGATTGCTCTGCTGCCTGGGATAGCAATTCAATGGGTCTGCTGCGGGACATGCATGGATGGGGACTCGACCGCATTTCCACGGGGCGGACGCGTGATCCACCTCATGATTCGCGAAGTGGTTCCCTTGACCTCCGTTTCGGATGTGAAAGAAGGCTTGGAGAAAGCCACCAGCGTCCCGAACCCTTTGTGGTGGCTTGAAGATGAAGATCTTCTCCGATGCTGCTCACCCTGCCGCTGTTTGCGTGCCGAAAGGACGGGCTGCGCATTCCTCTTCGCTGGTCCTCTTCCCGGGACGCTTTGCAAACCTAACGAATGATACTCTCGAGGCCTTGGCTGCGGCGGTTGCGTGATGGGCGTAGACCCGCAGGCAGTGCGTGCCGCGCGATGTCACGGTTGAAGAAGGTGGACGCGACCGACCTACGAGGAATTACGCCGGGCGTCTGTGCGCGACTCATGCTGGCGAAGAACCCCGCGGGCTGGCAAGAAGCCATGTGGACATGATCGATCCGGCTGCTCGATCGGGTGATCGTTGCCGTGAACGGCGGAGTTGCGTGACCTGGTCGGGATCTCTCGTGGCTGTGGGACGTCGATTTCTCGCGTCTGGGCGCGCGCCGGCGCGCAAGGTTTACGCCTGTGGTGAGCGCGGCGCTGACCTCGCCGGCGCGCTTGGAGTATGCGGGTGTGCATTGTGAACTCTTCCTCACCTATGGAAGCGCTGTCGAGCATGTACAGGTCGCGTTGAAATCCCGCGGAACTACACGGCTCTGCGCGACTTCAAGCGGATTTTGACTCTCATCGTGAAGCGGAGGAAGCAGAATGAGCGCGTTGAGAGTGGTGTTCTTCTTCCCGAGGTCTTGAGGGACTTACACGCCGATGGTGGCAATGCTCTGACTTGGCGGAGCGTGCGCGCCGCCGCGGAGATCGATGCCCGTCGGAGTACGATCGGTGTGGGGGATGCAATCGATGACCCTCGACATCTCACATTCGCTGGTGGGGAGAGGATGCTGCCATCGAGCTAGCAGTTGAGATTGCTCACGGCCGATTCTGTGGTCTGAAGCGTGCGGTCGAGGAGCCGGTCGCCCTCTCCTCGCAATCTGTGCCTCGCTTGCAGATCGCTTGGTCACTGGTACACGGATGCGCGTAATCGCAAGGTTTCTGGCCTGGGACTCCTGGACCTCACGACCCTTGCCACAGGGTAGCCCGCTCCATTGGCGAACTCGTTTGATTCAGCCCGAAATTGAGGGGCTCACCTGAGCCCTTGACAGGTTTTGAGAACCACGGTGGCGGCGGTCGCCCACAGGGCCGCTGGCACGTCCCGCTTGGGCGGGGTTCTTTTCGGTAACGGCACTCGATCTCCGCCCGCTGATCGTCAAGGCGTGGCGAGGGCGAAGCGGGCGCATGTCTCGAGCGGTCGATGGCGCTGCTGTCCAGTCGATTATCGCCACCTACCCGCAGCGGCCAGTTCTCGCCCGCAATCACGCAGTTGGCTGATTTGCTCCTTGAACGCGCTTGTGGACACGAGCGAGTTTCCCTTTGAAATTCCGGGCGTGGATGAGCTTCGTGGAACGCTCTAGGTGCGACGATCTCGCGCGATTGGATCGCGATGGCCGCTGAGGATCAGCCGCGTTTCGGTGCGCGCTCGCCACAGTGGCAGGATGAATCGCAGGAGGTGCAGCCTTCCTCTCCGTCCTCGGTTCCCTGGGAGCAGTATGGCGAGTGTCGTTGCCCGCGCGCGCATTCTTCGTGCGCTTTGCTCGCTTCGATCCCTCTGTCGAGGCCTCGTCGTCAGCTCTTCCCGACGATGCTGCAGTGCCACGCTGCACAGGAAAGTGACGGTCCTAGCCGGCGACTGCCTCGTGAAGCAGAATCGAAGAATCCGTTTGCGTACGTCAGGTGGAGCTGCTGGGCTATAGCGCCACCCGCGCGAGCGCTCGTTGATCCTCTTCGGTCGCAGCGGTGCCACGCGCGCGTAAGCGTGGAGGAGTTGGGTCATTTTCCTCGGCATCGTCATGTCCGTTGCATGTGCGCGTGGCTCTTCTTTGCTATTGCACTCTGGCACTGATTTCTCGGCGATGCAGTCGAGCCTTCGCGAGGTGTCCAATAGTCAAAGCGGTGACGGTTGATTCCAGTGGCGGCTTCGTCGTTGCGAGATCACTGCAGAATGCACAGACGTGTAGCTTGCGGGCGCTGATGGTGGCGAGCAGCTGGATGCAGGTCACTCTAATCAGTGGACTGTCTCCGGGCTATCCCCGGTGAATACACTCTGAGCTGTTCTCCCAGACGGCGTGAAAATGGCTGGAATGACTGGCTTTGAGTAGGGTCTGCAGCTGTCGAAGGCTCCTGATGCGACGAGCGTGGTCAAGTGATCGTTGGAATGCTGGTTTGAGCGTGATAGGTCTGGGAGATCTCACCTGTGTCGTTCGCGCTAAAACCGCTCTCATATGGGGAACGCTGAGCTGGCGTGTTATGCGTCAGATTCAGCGTTCTTTTGCCCACAGTGAAATGCCTTCGAATGCTGATTCGTGCAGATAAAAGTTGAGTGGAATAGACTCAAGTTTGTTGACGTTGTGTTAGTCGTAGACTTAGCCCAAAGCCGCCCGTGTAATGAGCGGCAGGGAGGAATGATGATCGAACAATTTACAAGCAAAGCCCAAGAGGTGCAGTGAGCAGCGCGGTCCAGTCGGCACAGGCCGCTGGGAACCCGCAGGTGGGATTCTCTGCACCTCTTGGGAAGCACTGTGAACAGGGCGAGGGCATTGCCTGACTCCCTGCTTCAAGCAATTGGCGCAAAACCCGCTTGGCCAAATCGGTGCTCGTACGCGCAATGCGCCGCAGTGGCGCTGCCCTCAACCAGCGGTTCGAGTGTCGCGCCGCAAACTTCGCGCGGCCTGATCCAGGTGATTAACGATGCCCGCAAGCGCGCAGAAGCTAAGGGAGACGCCTACGTTTCTATAGAGCACCCGCTTATTGCGTTGGCCGCACGACTTGATAGCGCCGGCGGAAATCCTGCAAGCGAAAACGGCGCAACCGCAGAACGCTTGCAGAAGGCTCTTGATGAGCTTCGGCCCGATCCCAGTACCGGCGCCGATCCTGAAGGCTCCTTCGGGGCCCTGAAGAAGTACGGTCGCGACCTCACTGAGGTGGCACGCCAAGAGCAAGTTAGACGGTGATTGATCGTGACATGCGTAGATTCGCCGCGTGGTCCAAGTGCTGTCTCGTCGAACCAAGAACAATCCTGTTCTCATCGGTGAGCCCGGCGTTGGTAAGACTGCGGTCGTGGAAGGCCTGGCTCAGCGAGTCGTCGCGAGCGACGTGCCCGAACTCCCTCGAAGAACAAGAAGCTCATCGCCTCTTGACCTGACCGCGGGATGGTTGCGTGGGCGAAGTACCGTGGTGAATTCCGGAGGAACGCGCCTCAAGGCTGTTCTCAGCCAGGATCGAACGCTCCGACGTGCCGTCATCACCTTCATCGACGAGCTTCTCATACGGTCGTCCGGTGCCGGTGGCGGCTCTGAAGGTTGCAATGGATCGCGGGCAGCATGCTCAAGCCCATGCTTGCCCGTGGCGAGCTCCGCATGTCGGCGCAACCACTCTGGATGAGAATACCGCGAGGAACATCGAAAAGCGACAGCAGCATGAGCGTCGTTTCCAGCAGGTTTTCGTTGGTGAGCCTTCGGTCGAGGATACCGTCGCGACTCTTGCGTGGTAGTGCCCCCAAGCACGAGGCGCACCACAAGATCTTTACCATCTCTGACGGTGCTCTGGTTGCAGCCGCGACAGTCCGACCGTTACGTCACCGGCCGTCAGCTTCTGACAGGCGATTGACCTGATCGACGAGGCCGCGCATGCGCATGGAACTGGAGTCCTCCCCGAGGAGATCGGACGTTCTACGCCGCGGGTGGACCGCACTGCGCATGGAAGAGTCCGTACCTGACCGAGTCTGACCCGATGGTTTGGACGGGGCCACGGCAGACGCCTCGAGAAGCTACGTGAGGGACCCAGCGAACAAGAACGAAGAGCTGTCTGCTCTCACCCAGCCGTTGGGAAGCCGAAAAGGCTGGCCACAACCGAGTGAGTGAGCTATCGCGTGCAATTGGATGAGTGCGCACCTGCTTGAACTTGCAATCCGCGCGGGTCGTTTTCGATGAGGCTGGACGCCCCCAAAACGGCGATATTCCCCAGATCGAGCACGCCAGATTCGCGAAGAGGAAGAAAAAGGTTGAAGCCGAGGAGAAGAAGAACTCAGATCTCGCGGAACTCCATGATCGCCGAAAAAGGTTGGTCCCACCGAAATCGCATGAGGTCGTCGAATCCTGGACCGGAATCCCCCGTGGGCAAAACTGCTTCAAACCGAAGTGAGAAGCTCGTCCACATGGAAGACGTCGTGCCCACCAGCGGTCGGGCAAAGGACGCTGTTCGCGCTGTCTCAGGCCGGTTCGTCGTTCACGCGCCGGACTGTCCGATCCAATAGGCCGACCGGATCGCTTCCTCTTCCTCGGTCCACGGGCGATCGGTAAGACGGAGCTTGCCAGATCTTTGGCCAGGCTCTTCGACGATGAACGTGCGATGGTTCGAATCGACATGTCGAATTGCTCGAAACGCTCGGTTGCGCGCCTCGTCGGTGCCCTCGGGATACGTTGGTTACACGAACAGGGGTGGTCCAACTGACCGAGGCCGACGCCGTCGCCCCTACAGCGTCGTCTGGACGAAGTTGAAAAGAGCTGACTTCGGATCTTCAATATTCTCTTGCCGGGTCTTGGACGACGGTCGTCTCACCGATGGCCAGGGACGCACTGTGGAAAGCACAGAAACACCATCTTGATCCTGACCTCGAACTTGGGATCGATGTTCCTCACCGATCGGACCTCGGTGATGAAGAAAAGCGTGAGGGCGTGATGGAACGCCGTGCGTACTCCTTCAAGCCACAGGTTCCTCAATCATTGGATGAAACGGTTATTTCGACCGCTCAGCCCCGATGATCTGTCTGGAATTGTCGACCTCTTGGTTGATTCATGGCCGAGCGACTCGGGATCGTCGCATTAGCTGGGCGTCTTTAGGCGCCCGTGACTGGGCGCGATCCGGCTTACGGTGCTCGTCCCTTGCGTCGTCTCATTCAGCGAGGATCGGTGACCGTTTGGCAAAGCTCCTCCTCAGTGGCGAACTCACTGACGGAGAACAAGTCCTCATCGTGTCAGCGATATTGACCTTGAAGAGCTAATCGAGATCATAGGTCGTTGATCACGAAAATACCTTTGGGTGGCGCGATAATTTCGCGCCACCCATTTTCGCATAGACTCTAATAGTTCTCCCAAGTAACAAGTAAGAACTGAAGAATGAAGGAGGTAGCCGTGAGCGACGAAGGTGCCAAAGCGATTGCTCGCAGAAGCGAAGCGCTACTCGGAATTGGGCGTTCACCCGGACAACGTCATCCGCGGTGCAGCGCAGCTATTGGCCAACTCGCGGCGCTATTACGGTTTTCTCGCTGCGAGACCTCGCCGACGAAAATCGGCGTCTTACATCCGATGATACCGCCAGCGCTCGTTCTTCACGTTATCCATGCTTTTGAAGATGCTTTTGGAATTCGACGTTGATGTCGTTACTCGCGAAGGCTCGAGGCGGGCTGACCAGCTTGTTCTGGAAGAGCGCGGTGCCAAAGTCGGCACGATGAATGAGTGGATTGCTGCTCACCTTCGTCTTGCCGCTTAAGTGACAATCAGATCATGACAAACTTGGATCGCGTGTTCACCGTCGAATCGGTCAGTAAGCCACCCGCACACGATCACTTCTCTATCAATTGACAGTACTTACCTGCTCGAACGCCTCGCGGAGAAAATGCCCGATCGCATTGGACAAACCCGTTGATACTCGGAAGCTCGTTGAGCGCGCTGGTACAACGGAAGTCTTGGCGGTTGGGACGGCGACGTTTCGATAATGCCAAACTCATCGTCAATTACCTCGCGTTCGCGAGCTCCACTACAACGCTGAGCAACTTCTGCCCTGGGATCGATGATTCCGCGCAAGGCCGCTGCACCCTTCCAGCAGCTCACCTCGTGGGTACTCCAGCTCCTCGAAGTAGTCGATGACCCCGCAGTTGCTCTCAATCCCTTCCGTGCCTCAGTTCTCGCGGAGAAAACGACGCGGGGCTTCCCTCGCTTTCAGGGGACGCGCGAAGTCTCCCCTCGCCTCGGTGACGAAACTATTCACCGCCTACTCGGCGGTTGCGATCTCGGGGCCTCGTTACTTTGAGTGCGCCGCTCTATCCGGGGGTGACGAGCGCCTCGGGAATGGCAGTGGGGAGCGCCATTACGCGCCGGGCACCACCGGATCTCAATGCCGGAATTGAAGCACGGCCGCAGACATGCTTGAAGAAGCCACGGGTACAGAGATTGGTCGCTGGATCGAGAAGAAACGATCGCTGAGCCACTGGAGCTGACAAGCCTCACAGTTGAAGGCTCCGACTATTCCGGGCTACCTCACGCGGAAGATCTTTTTGCTCTGAGCTTTCTCACCCGACACTGATCAGTGCTGAACTTCTTGACCCACAGCAACCAGTGTTCATTTCCTTATCTGGATGGGATCTCTCGTTCCGGATAAAAATTTCCGTCATCCTGGGGAATCGGTGCGGAAATTAAGGGCGAAAAACAGGCGCATTGGACTGCGCCCTCTTCTTCGGGAGGACCTTCGGTCACTTTCGGGATCTTTCTGTGGGTTGATCCTCTTTCGGGCGAACGTGCAGTTTTCTTAGGCGAAGAGCCTTTTTGGTCCGTGGCACCGCGACAATTTAGACACCCTGAACGAGAAATCTTGCACATATGCGGGTCAATGATCTGCGGGAACGTGATCGGAAGCATACCACCACTGCGTTCCATCGCGATCGATCGAAGCTTGAGACCGCGCGCGCGGCTAATTGCGGCGAGGCGTAGATAAGAATCGATCGCATTCCTCGTTCTTCACGACAGGCTTTTGGTAATCCCGGTAGATTCTGTTGGGAGACGCGCTCGCGGGTGACCATCCCATCCAAAGTGCGCAAGGCAAAAGAACATACTCGCGTTCGGGCGCGAGACGATGGTTTGTCCTCAAACGCCTTGATATCGAACATCGTGGTCGTAGGGTGCAATATTCCAGTCCCCAACAAGCGCGATCTGGCGGCCCTGCTCAAGCCAGGTATCGCCGACCTCAGAAAGAGCGTGAAGCTTCAGCGCAGTTTGTGGGTGTAATGCCGGATGGTCAAGCTCGCGGCCGTTGGGTGCGTACAGGCTCAGGTTGTGACTTCCTGGCCTTCATCGAGGACTGTGACTCAGTGCGCGAGCCTCAGCGACTTCAGGATCACGAAGCCAGGCTGGCCGGGGAAGTCGACCTCGGTTGATTTGATTGGGAGCGGGAAGCGACAACAACACCGTTCCACTGGTTTGAAGGGCCGATATACGGACTTCATAGCGGCCTCGTGAAGGCTTCAATGAAGTACTCGGGCTTGCGCCAATTTCCTGCATTGCCAAGATCGATATCGGCGCGCTCAAGGAAAGCGATGACGCGCGTTCGACGCAGGTACAGGTGAGTTAACGTTCCATGTTGCGAAGCGACCTCATGGCACCCCAGCATACATGACGGGACCTAAAATAATCGCCATGGGTTGCAACGCGTGACCGGGGCAGCCTCTGGTGGCGAATTTTGTTTGGCAACTGGCTGCGGCGCACCGCTGATGTGGTTGTGGTCGCGCGGCGGCGGACAAACTCGAGGGGAGCTGGCTGAGGCTGGCTCCGCCAGATCGCGGGTGTGGCCGTGGGGTACTCGTTGCGGATGTAGCGTCGCAGAAGATGTTGAACGCGTAGCCGCGCGTATTCGCCAGATAAGCGCCATCGGTTTGCTGGGTCAATAATGCGAGGTTCGCATTGAGGAAGGCCTTTGTTATTAACTCCCCTTTGAGCTGAAGAGAATGCCTTGGACGACGATGGTTCGCGCTCCCATGGTTTGAGCGCTCGGGCAATGCGCTCGCGGGCGTGGGGCGTTGCAATCTCTCTTCAGTTGCTTCGGAGACGGGTGCGGACCTACAGTGCGCACAAGGCGTGGATCGAAACCTTTAGTGAGGGGCTTGGAGGGAATTGCGGGGGAGTGGTGTGACGGTGACCGCGGTGTGTCAGGACCCGTGCACGAAACTTCTTCGAGGCCGCAGAATCCGGAAATGTCTTGGCACTTGCGGTGGCTGTGGGCAAAACCTGCCGAGGCCTTGGATGCGGTTCGCCGGGACAGGTGCCGTTACCGCGTCCCGTTTACAAACTGCGATGGGCGCCATGCAGGTTTCTCGCGCAGCTCGCGGAGATGCGCAACATTCCGCATATGTGAAGCGCCGTGCTTTTAGGGTGCGAGAGCTCGGCGAAGGAGGCATGTGGCGTGTCATGAAATTGAGCAGCGCCCCTTTGTAGAGTGATAATAGTTCTCATTGTAAAGACGAAAAGGGCTTCGATTTCTGCGGGGGCCCTCTTCCCTTTCCTGCAATCTTGCCCCCAAATGGCATGGGCCGGACAGCCGTGATGCCGAATGGGTCGTTACCGGGACAACACGTTGATGCTCCCATTCCCATCTGGCGCTGACACGCGTAGTTTCACGATGAACACCATCAATATGCCCGTTGAAGACTGTCCTATGGCTGCCAAAAGCGTGGGCGGGAAGCGGTGCACAGGATTGCGAAGTATCAACTGGTCCCCGAAGCTTCGATCTTGCTTTCTTGGGTCCCGACACTCACAGCCCGCAAAACCGGTCTAACACTCAATCTGGGCGAGCCTTGGGCTGACTCCTCAGTTTGATGGGCGGCTCTGATGAATTTGACAGGCTTGCCCACATAAGACCTCATCAATGTCGATGGCCCCGGCCAGTGGAAGTATTCATCGACCACGGAGGAACTCGATCTCTCGTTTCTCTCCAGTCACGATGTTGCATCGTTCGGTTTACAACCCGCCGCACCTCTTCACGACCTTTACACAGCCTGGCCGCGCCAGGCACGCTGCCCGCTCGATTGATGGCAAGACAATTTGCCTCTCATCCGGTCTGACGTGGCGGGTAGGCGGCTCGAATACTAGCCACTGGAAGCATGAGGACATTACGAGGCCTTCGCGGCGCCACACCGAGCGCAGTGACGGCGCACAAACACCACGATCGCTTCCTCACGCTCGGCAATGCGCAGTAATTGTCGCGATCAACACCTCGGTGAGAGATCACCAGCCAACGTTGGAAATCCGGGCGATCAGGGACGTCTATGGCTCACCGTCAATGGATACTCACCGAACCCGTCGTCGATGGGCGTGCGAAATATGAACTCCTCGGCGATGATGACGCGCAATTCAGGCGGTCTTCATTCGAGGCCGGAAGCGGGGCCAGACTCGACTTTACTCAGGCCCATTTTCTCAGCGGATCGAGCGGAAGTGCGCGTCACCGATCGAATAGTGCATCATTGAGCCCTCGAACCCGGACCCAAGCCCGTCTGGGACTTCCCGCGCAGATTTCGGTGTCGCGTCACCAAGTTCATGTCTCCTATGTTCGTAAAGAAGGCGAAGACCAATACACAGTTCGATTCAAGCCATTGACCCCAATTGCGCGCAGCCTACAAGGTTGAGTTCTTTGAAAGTGAATAAATTTCTCGCCGTGGTGCGCCATCGAAGAGCACGCTCGGAAGGGGCGGAATCGTCCAGCAGCAAGACTTGGGGAGGGCCTGCATGGGCCAGCCATATATGGCAATTACTGTTCGCCGCACCCGGTCCTTATCGATGACCACGAGCACAAGAAGATGAGTTGTCTTCATCATTCGGGCGATCTGAAGTTGAAGATGTGACCGGGTGGAAACTTGGTTTGAGCCACTCCAGCACCAACGACACAGCCTCTTTCATTTCCTACGCCGCAACCGTCTGCGTCTCATCGCCAACTGAAATATTTGGGTTTGAGCAACGACCACGCAGCGGCGACCGAACGATCAGTTGAGCGCACGGACACGCGGACGCGCGTCTTCGATGCGATTCTTCTGACCACGAAGTACTCGCTGGTGCTCAGGACAATTCACTCACGGGTGAGAAGACCCTCGTTAAGCGCTCAATCGATTCAGTGACCTGGAAGGTCAGTGTCAACGCCCGCTACACGCCTCAGGCCTGACAGACCCAAGCTGCGGCGTCCTCGGCACGATTGGTGAGGAATCAACTACATGTGCTGCCACCAGAGCCAGAACCCCGACATCGTCTGGCCGGGAGTGAGCACGGAAGGTTATTATTCTGTATTCTAGGGATCTGATTATCAGTCCTGGAATCTCCGAGAAGGACTCACGAGTCGCGTTCTTTAAACGAGCCTTCGGTGGTCCAGCACAGGTCATGATCGATTCTGCCAGGAACCCCGCCTCTCGCGAATTCACACGGATTCGCCGACTCTATGCGCGAGTTGGATGGCACCTCGCGCCCAGGTCATATCATGCAGATCCGCGCCTCGATGGCGACGAAATTGCCACCGGTGGTTGGTTGCTTCCATTCACGAGGCCACTTCCATCGAACCTCTAGCCCGCGCTTCCTTCCGTGCGGCCATTTTGGCTCCCTACGCCTTCCGGTGAGTGCATCGCAGTGCCGATCGCGCCTACCCCTGCCTTCCTCAAAGCCAGCGCCTGAAGCACCGACTGCGACGCCAGCCCCGAGACCTCAAGCTCCGGTGGATTCTCCCGCGAGCTCACCCGCGACCTAAACCCTCCCTGCTCCAGGGCTCCACTGCTCGCGTCTTCAACAACTGCACCCTCGACCAGCCCATGGGACGAGTCAGCGCCGTTGAACGCTTGACGGGAGGCAGGTTTTGGCCTCGGAAGCGGTGCCTCGAGGGGAAGCGCCGTGGGAGTAGCACGGATGCCAGCCCCTCGGCTGAGCAAGAGTGCATCAACAAGGCGGATGCCAGCGAAGAAAGCAGCCCTTGCAGAACGCATATGCCGCAGAACTCAGCCAAAACGCCGATAATGCATCGCACTCGGGGTTGCCGATGATGGTGGATCCTCGTGGCAGCCAGACGATCGCGCTCGCGCGAGCACCCTGCCAGCGTCATCAGAAGAAGAATTGTGCTGATATTCCTGGGGATTTCTTGCTTGACCTCGAAATCCCCAGGATGTGTTCAGCAATACCAGAACCGGTTCCCGCCTTGAAAGGGTCCAGGGCCGGTCTTCTTTTTCGCTGCAGGGTGCAATGAATATGAAACCGTTCATCACGATTGGCCAACCTGGACACCGGAATCGCGTGGAATGCTCATCAGGGGATCCAGTGGTGCGCTGCCCACGCATTAGAAACTATTGGCTACTACCGGTTGTCCGGATACTTTCCTTTGTTCGAAGGCCTCTGGCGCATGTAAAGACAGGGATCAACTTTCGCTGAGGATACCCGCTTCTTCCACAGATGTGTGTTGTCTTTGTATGCGTTTGATGTGAGCTACGCTTCTACGGTATTCGCTCAGCTTGCATTAACCGTGAGATAACTTCGAACCTGGATCGGAAATGAGTTGAAGGTGACCTGCGTGCATCTCGACGTAATGAAATTGGGACCAGCAGCTCAAAAAGGGACAAGAGAAATAGAGAAACGCGCTGGGGCAGGAAGGAATGGTATGACAGAGCTATCTACTTCGAACGAAGACTTTGCGAAGCACCACCGACAAAGCTGTGGGCGAGCTGCCGATTTGGTGGCTGCGCAGCTGCTCGATTGGGGGCGCTGCAGACATTGTTTTCTGCTCTTCCCGCGAAGGATGTTCAGGACACCAATTGTGGCAAAGTGTCCGGCGTTACGGCGCCTGAAATGAAGTCGTGTCAATGCGCTTCGTGTTTTGAGGAATATTTCCGCCCATCTGTGAGCTCTTTAACCGCGTGTTTCCATCTAACCTTTGCTCCCGAAAACTGTTAAAGAGTGAGTGAGGTCATTGAGACAGTTCCGAATAATGACAATGTTCTATCTCTTGTCGCTCATAATGACATTTTTCTTGATCGATTTAAGATTGGAGATAAAACGGCTCTTCCTTCAGTTCTCGCTGATTTCCCATCGTTCCACAGATTAATATTTCATGGGCGCACCGATGGTGGAAATCTCTGGGTGTGGGGTTCTTGAACCTCAGAGGCCCACACGACCGTTCCCTAGCGAATCGACTCCGCCAGTCACGCCTCCAAGACAGGCATGTAGGGCAGGATCGATCCCCATTTCAAGGACGCGTCCGTCAGCTGGGGTGCCCACCTCAACAAAACCTCCGGGTCCACGGCAGCAGTGTGGTGGTCAATCCCGCCTGATTGAGCGCGCGAATCGTATCCGCCTGATCGGCCTGACCGGTGCCCAGCACTGTTCGCGTGGAAGCAAAGCGCGGTTGCGGTGAAACTCAACCAAAAATCGACACCGGACTTGCCCGGAAGACGGTGGTCCAGAAAAGAACTAGAACAAGTTCATCCCCGTCATCGGTAATTTCTTCGATGACGCTCACGCATCTTCAACATCTTCCGCGAGCTCCAAACGAACGCGGCCCTCAAGAATCTTCAGGTCGTTCAGTGCCTGGCGAACATCGGCCTCGCTTCGGGGAACAAAATGGTCCGGGGTCGCCAGTTCCTCCTCGTGAACATGATGTGGTGGAAGCAGGATCGCATAATTGTGGACCCGGGTGAGGAGTCAATAGTGAGCTGACGTAGATCAGCAATGATCGAATGAACAAAATGGACATGCCCATTCCTAAGCCAAGTACTTACGCGACCAGCCTTCGTCGTGAAGTGCGGTTCCATGATAAGTTGAGGACCTGCAGGAGAAATTCCCGGTCCGTTGCTTGCCTACACACTTCGACGCCGTCGCCAGGTACGACGGTAATGTGATGCGTGCTTCCGCGTGACCTCGTGCCGGGAAGTTTCTTTTCCGAGGCCGCGCCTTCGCTACTAGCAGCGGTCCGCCCTCTTCGTCCTCAATTGCTTCGGCAGCGTTGACAATGAAGTTTGTCCACACCTGCTGGAGCTTGGCGAAGTGAAGAGGTTGGGAGGACATCCTCGTATTCACGAACGACCTCAATACCGTGGACGCGGTGAGAGGTCGATCTTAGACATCATCGATTCCCGATCGAACATCAACTTCCCTTGAGATCGGTCGGCATCCGGGGCGCCTTGTATCCCTTCAGGGACTGAGTAAAAGGGAAATAATGCGTTCTCCCGGGAAGCGGCTGCCATTGCGAAATGAGCCTCCTAAGCGTGCCCCTGCTGGAAAGCTTCTAGTTGAGCGAGATTGGTTTCGCTCGCGCACGTGAGCGGTGTCAGTCAACAACGCGGATGAGCTGACGAATGACGCTACGATCGTGAAGAATGAGGGAGGATTCTTTTTTTACGCGGATTCCCTCTCGCGTGCAGTGGTGGCGGCGGAGAGTCCATGTGCCAATCAGGGCACGGCGGGCCTCGGGCGCGCGCGGCCATCCGCCTCGGCGTCACCAGCGCAGGTGCCCGGCCGCGCAATAGAGCTGTCCGCGGGATTGTTGGAAGTGAGCGATTCCGCACTGGCTCACCGAGCGCAGCGAAGCGTGCGCGCTCAACAAACTCGGCGCGGGTTTTAGTCTTCGGGGTCGCTGCTAACTCTTCTTTGACGTTCGGTCTTCAGCGAAGCATTACTTTCCACGTGCGGGTCCTCGGCGCGCATAGATCGACGTGTCGGTGAACGGGTGCCAGCGCGGTCAAGACTATCGAAATTGTGAGGGGTCTTCAGGTTAACGCGATCTGAAGCTGCTCGGTTTGTCAGACGCACGACGGTCGCTTCATCGTCAGTGCTGTGAAAAAGCTTTCACCTCGAGCAGGCGAAATCAGACCAATAGGTGGGCCGGGGTTGCTGGGTGAGCAGGACACCGCCGTGGCGAGAATCGCGATGCGTGAAACTGTCCCCTCAAAGACAAGATGAATTGACCTCGACACGGTGTCCTTGGGTGAGAAAATTGCATTCGCAGGGGAGACGAATTCGAGGAGCCTCAGCCCCAAAACGCGCTCGACGCCGTCGGTAACCGTGTACGACGGTCCTCGTTGAGGTCGGGTCCCTCGAATGGGACCGCGGGCAGCAAGAGGGGTTCTTGAATAGTTGATTCCTCAATAACACAATGCCCACTCTTCAGGGGTAACATGCATCGTTGATGGGCTTGCTGAACAAGAGGGAACCGTCACGGGGAAACGCACGACGGCAGCCAGTGCCGAACTCGGTGCATGCAAGGTCCGTGTGGGTTCTTGGTCGGTGGCATCACTGAGTTGATACCATCAGTGGTAGTGTTCGAACTGCATCAATGAGCGCATCGACATCCTTGACTTCGCTGGTGGCAACGCCAAAAGAAGAACGTGGTCTTCACTTCATCCAGTCCTTCGAAGAAAAGCGCGCCTCGGCGTTTCCTCGTCCTGTCAAAACTGGGTGGGGAAAGACTGCGTGAGATCGCGGGTCAGGGGCCGGCGAGTTGGCGTGGTGCAAACAACCAAAACATGGACATTGTACTCCGATGTCCACTACAGACACTCGTTTTCTCCAGGGTGGGGCATCGAGCGAAGGGCCGTGCGTCAGCCATTACTTTAAAGACCCAGCGCAGTCTTGAAGAGTCGGCCACCGGGAAGAACACCATCTGCCCAATCGCACCCCAGGTCAGAGGCGCGACGAAGGAAGCCAAAATAATGCCGATCTCCAACGACGATACGATGGCCATTTCCTTCGTGAAATTGGTTCCCGACCGAATAGCGAATCAGGTTCAGCGGAGTGGAGATCAACGAGCACATGCCGAGCAGCCAGCGCGATGACAATTGCAATTTCCGCGCTTCTTTGTGGAAACCAAGCCGCAAACCCTGCCCGTGGGACAGGAGGTTCGCCGAGCCGAGTGGGAGAATGACGTTCGAGGTCACCCAGCCGACCAGTGCGAGAAGTTGGGATGAGCAGTGCTCGAGGATCGAGGCCCACTGAATCAAATCCGAGCATCCACTTGTCGAGGCCGGTGGCGACCGCGCTGATCCCGAGCGCGATGCCGCCGCGACCAGCCACAGAACCGACGAGTCCAAAGAAACCGCAGATGGTCCCCGCTCATCACCTTCGTCGTGGGGACACGACCGGTAGGAAGCGACGACGATGAAGTGTGGTGGGAGGTTTCTGTCCACAGAATCCGTTACTCCCACCGACCACGTGAAAATAATGGTTCTTTGATTTTCTCAAACCTTAGGGTGTCATTGTTGAACTGAGAGGATGCGCGCCGGGCGATAGCCACAGCGCAAGAAGAACGAGCAGGCAGGACTACGCCGACGCATCCATTGGAAGAAGGTGACCTTGACTTCCCGCGTTTCGCCGCGGCGATGGCGTTGGGGGAGTGCCGGCAGGGGTGCCCATGCCGCCATTTACGGCGACGGGATCAGCGTGCCCGTGCGGTAGCACGCCTCGGGGAGGCTTCGCGGTAGCGACATCGGCGGCGGTATCATCGCGGTTGTCGCTGTGTTTGAAACGTGAACATGCTCATGATTGCGGTGATGAGCATGACGCCCATGACTTGATCAGCGAAACCCGGTGAATGGTTTTCAGCACCAACTTTGCCGCGAGCGCCGCGATCGACCTTGCTTCGCAGCACATCGGCACCAGCCGCTTAAAGGATGATTACGGGGTTTGCCAGTGCCACAATTTCGTGTGGTGACGCCTTCTCTGGGATCTAGAAGCCGCGTGGTCCGAAATGAAGAACCTCAAGGAAAATCACCAGCACAACAGTGCGGCAGAACAGCTTTGATCACCCATGGGAGGTTGCCGCCAAGAGATTTGAACGTTTGAGGCATCCAATCAGGGCTGAATGAATAACGGAAACCGTCGAGGCCAGCGCCCAGCGCCGGTACCTTGACTGGCATCTTGTTCTTCGGCCATCCGGCCGGTCAGTCGACATGTTGGAGCGCAGGTTAATCGAAACGGCGGCATTGCGCGCCATTGAGCGGGGCCTCGTTGGCTCTTTGCGGAAATAGTACGCATAATTATATATGTATCACGTGATGATGACCATTTGATGATTAACCAAGCGCCGGCGAAACAGCCGCGCAATGCCCACAGATAAAGCGCGCGCGGCCTCGTCCGGGCTTACAGCCCACGATTTTACTCCGTCGCGGTGGCGAGGATCTCCTCCATCAGCCAGAGCGGAATTATTAAAGAACCGCCTTGCGCTTCGAGTGGGAACCCGAGAAGCGGCGTTCGCCCTCTGCGTTGTTGCCGAGGCCAGCCTTGAACTGGAGAAAAGAACGGCGTCGAGGTCGAGCCCTCGACCTCCTGCAGCGTGAATCATCGCCGCTGCAAGAGCCTGCATCACCTTCGAGGGGCAATCACCGGTCATAATCCCCAATAGCAAAGATCATTCTTCAAAAGATCGATAAGGATATGCCGCAAACGGCCGCCCCTGAGCACTCAAAGTGGCTCGTTGGGGACGACCAAAAGTTGGGCGACCAAGAGAGGCAACAAGGCCGCGGAGGGTCAGAAAGATGCGGGTCATTAGTCGTCATATCAGCTATCAGTTGGTTGACATGTGAATCAGATACGCCGATGCCGTTGTAAATCGTGGAATGAAGGGTAGAAACCTGCTCGGCACTGGTCGAACCAGAAGAACGAGGAAGGTCCTCATACCTGCCTCAACGCCCGCGCGGACATCCGTATCCATGCGGTCATGACCATTGCGGCGTTCTCCAGGTGAACACCGATCTTGTTCAGGCCCGCGAATCATCACGGATTCGGCTTTCCGACGAAGTAGGGGGCGCTTTGCCGGTGCAGCCCCGGATCATCGCGGCAACTGATCCCGCTGCGGAAGAGTACCCTCATCTGAAGGACAGAAACATCCGGGTTCGTCGCATTCGAACCGCTACGCGCTCGATCAATCGGATTGCAGTCGTCAGGCATAAGTCGCATGGGCCTTGGTTTCACCGAGGACCACGAATTCGGGATCTGATCGGTCATGATGTGTCCGGCTGGTGGATCGCCGTTGTCAGGCAGCTTCGCCAATCACGTGAGCGGAAGGGGTGGGGGACTGCTGGGATAGGAACGCTGCGGTCGCATTCATGAAGCATCCAGATGTGCTCCTCCGGGAACGTTCAGGGCGAATTTTGCCGAACGATGCAGACAAGTCGCGGTTCGTGAAGATCAGTTATTCGTCAGGACCAGAGAGGAATGCCATTCTCTTCCAAAGCGGAGATGAAATCCTGGGCTCCGGGAAGGGCGCGGTTTTCGCCGCCAGAACGCCATCCATATCGAAAGCCAAGCGCTGGTGTATCCGACAGTGCAGTGGAAGAAAATTCGTCATGCCTCTAATCTATCTGTTTGCGAGCTCGTTCAGTAGGAAGAAGGCGACCATGGAGAAAACTCTCAGCGAAGTTGGCGTTGGGCCCTGGCCGGGAGGACCAAGCGGCCATCGGAAGGTCACCACGATCACAACTCTTGGCTGGGGGATCGACGCAATAATCGAGACCGCTACCGCTAATGGAGAATGGAAGCTTAATCATCGCTGACATCGCATGACCATGCTCTTGCTTTCGAGATAGCCATCGAAAACCTGGTCGACTAATATCAGCTCAATCGTTCGCAGCGCGAATGCTCTGGGGTAAACCGCGTCCACATCGTCGGTCGGCGTCGGTGGATTCGGCGCGGTGCCATGGTGACCGACCGCCGCGGGTTCACCATCCGAGGTCGGTGATTATTTCCTGCTGCACGAACGAGGAATCACCCAGTTGGAATCGACAATGTTCCCGGCTCTACCTTGAAAGGGCAGCACTCTTCCCAAACGGGCGTGCCTAGTCTTCGGTGGAAAGAATCCAGCGGACTCAGCGAAGATGCGCCGGGGCCACAACGAAATTCTCCACGTTACGCAGCGCGGATCAGCGCGTTCAATGAATGTCGGCGTACGCCCGCGGCAATCGCAATGGGCGTGGGTGATTCAACACTCCTGAACCCGAGCCAAGGCCTCGGCGAAGTCTTGCACTCTGTCGGTGAAGATTCCCGTAACTCCCACTGTTGCAGCCTTTCGCGCATCCTCGAGGGTATTCACGGTCAGACGTTGACCTCAAAGCCGGCATCGAGCATCTCGCGGACGTCGGCCTCCGGTCAAGATCTTGCCCGCAGGGTGGATCACCAGTGCACTCATTGCGGGCCTCGCGCGCCAGCTTCCCGCGCACTTCCGCCGGTGCTGGCCAAGCGAGCGGAACTTCGGGCATAGCCTCGCGGACCGCGCGAAGCAGGTCGTGGTCGAATGATAAAGACTTGTCCTTGTTGGTAAAAGAACGCAGCGCTACTTCGACATTCTCGATGAGAGTATCGCGGCGTTTGCCTGCTGCTCGAGGCTTGAGCTCGGTGAAGCCAGTCGTTGAAGGTTGGCAAAGGAGACAACATCAGCTAGCTCGAGGTTCACGCTCAAAACGGTAGGTTGGCGAGAACCATGCGCCCGCGTCGAGCCTGCGCAGCTCACCGTATCCCCATAGTCAGGAACCCGAATTTGTCGTGCGGTCGACAGTGTCATCGTGGATGATGAGCAGGGTCCCATCTGCCATGACACCCACATCGCACTCCTGTAATTCTTCCGAGCCTTCGCGAAGGACGCGATCGTGTTTTTCGGGCGCGAGCGTGGGCGCCCCGCGGTGGGCGAAAATCGCGGGAATTCAGTCATTATTTCTCCTTCGCTGCACCAATTCTAGAAATAGTCATCGACGGGGATCGGTCCGACTCAGCTGGTGCATCTTCAGGCGGTCCGTGGGGAACCGTTTCGTCGGCTTTCCGGTAAATTCCAATCGATTCCGCGCGCTCTTCTTGGCGAGAAAAATCTTCCGCCGTGGTGAGCGTTTCACCATGTCGAGCTACGCCGGCGTCCGGGGTTGTCATGAGTGCCGGGTCGGTAGCATCTTCGTCGCGCTTGGTGGAAAAGGACGCTCTCCATAGGACTGGATGGCTTCATCTTGGGGGTATCGTGCCCAGCATCGCGACAGGTACCGGCGGTGTTCAGGAATTCGTGGAAGATCTGGGCCGGTTCCAGCTTGGCTGCGAGCTCGGCGGCAGGAACGGCAGTGACGGGTTCAGCTTCGTTAATCCATTCGTAATGCAACGATCTCGAGAGGCATTCGGGTTTACCGTCCATGGCACAGTGAGTCTCCAATATCGTTGAGCTTCGGGCCTGATTCTCGCCGACATGCCGTCAATCGCATGAGTTTGCGGTGGTGGTGTGGCATCAACGACGCTTTGGGTGATGATCGGGTGCGGTCCCATCAAGGTCGGAGGACATCTGGGTTCACCTACTTCGAAGCCGAGATCATTCGAGCGGCGGATGCGCTGAGCGACTCTCCACTTCTGGTTGGTTTAATAACTTCCAGGTCGGTGGGTTCATTCCACAGCTCAAGTAGCGCGAGCGATCGGTCCTGTTCGATGGGATCTTCATCGCTGGGAAGAACGATCCCTTGAGAAAGACCATTAATTCGCCGATGATATTTGTGCGTGCCAGATCAACGTCGTGAAGCGCTGGCCTTCCGGTGAAGAAGGAATTAGTTCACCGGTTTCTGCGTCAACGAGGTACGCGGAAGGCACCGGCGTCGCGACGGAAAAAGCATTTGAAAGGAAACATCGCCCCAGTGAAGCAGAAGATGAGGGCGGCTCTGCAGGGGCATCGATCAAGCGCCCTGCTGTCTCGGGGTCATGTGCTGGCTGAAAACGCGCGGTAGGGCAAAGGGGCGCTGGTGTTCGGGTGACCAAGTACGGCTGCAGGTTCTTCGCCAAAGGCATCGCGTCGCCAGTGATGACCGCAGTGGGAAGGATGAAAAAGGGAGCCCAGGCGCGAGGTTACGAAGACTCATATTCGCGACATGCGACGCTTTCGCCGATTTCCTTGACCGCGATGACCCTGTCGGAGAGGTTGACAGGAAACGGACGACGTGGCGAAATACCGCGGAGCGGCGAGGATCTCTGTTGGCCACTCTTCAAGGGGGATATCCCAAAAGGTAAATCTAACAGCGCGGGTCAACCGTCTGCTGTGATCTCAAGCGGTGAGGGAATGGGCGCTCTATTCTCGCATTCATTGGGCAAAAGTGGCACGGGGCCCTGGCCAGTGGTTGCGGGCCCGTGCTGCTGGTAACGTCTGAACGGTAGGTCACTGGGGCGAGCCGGTGGACACAGAAAGTTGTGCTGTATTTCGCGGTGGGTGTGGTCCACGCCGCCGGGCTTGGGAGCGGTGCGCGGAGGAACCCGCGGACGATGAGCTGTTCGCCTTGCCCCTTCATAGCGGAACCCAGACCGTGGCCGGATCTGCACCTGCCAGGTGGCCGTAGATGTGAGCATCCGAACAGTTCCTCCAACGAACTCAGCCGATCGGAATGGTGTTTTTCGGTTTCTGCAGAAACGACCTCGAGGCCTCGGGACGGAAGCCGATCGTGATCTTGCGCTACGTCTTCGGGAACCATGGCATCCAGCGTTTGCCTGCGAAAGCGGAACACCTCTGCGGTGCCGAGCTTTGCCACATTGCCTTCAACGCGAACTTGCCGGGTTCATGGCGGGGAGCCGATGAAGCCTGCGACGGAATTCAGTTGGCGGGGCGTTCGTACATTTCCTGCGGGGTGCCGACCTGCTGGAGGAGACCGCCTGCGAGGTTTCGCGATGCGGTCGCCATCGTCAAACGGTCGTGGGTCACGCCAGACCGTGGTGACACCAGCTTCGCGCTGCAGCAGGGCGATCTGCGTACGAGGTCTGGACACGGGCTTGGCGTCCAAGTTGGACTTGAGAGGCTCATCCATGAGGAAGACCTGGGGGCTTACGGTGCGCGGCCCTTAGCAACACATGACGCTGACCACCGGAGAGAGCCTTGGGCTTGCGGTCCAAGTAGGGCTCCAGGTCAAGGATGCGTGCGGCCCTCTTCAGCGCAACATTAATTTCATCCTTGGGGTGCCTGCGATCTTGAGTGCGAAGCCCATGTTCTCACTTGCGGTCATATGCGGGTGGGGCGTAGTTCTGGAAAGCCATTGTCGCGGTTCTTCGGCTGTACGTCGGTGACCTCCTTATCATAATGAAGATGCGACCAGAGTTCACATCCAAGACCTGCAGGCATGCGCAGCGGTGGACTGCCACAACCGGAGGTTGACGAAACCGAATTACCATCCTGAATCTGGAATCGAGCTGGTCGACGGCGGGCTTATCTGACCAGCCGAGGTAGATTCAGGTTTGCCTTATCGAAAGTTACAGTTGCCGCCAGTGAACCTCCACCGGCGGTACGTGCCGGACGATCATGGTAGAGACCAGACGACAGCGTCTTCACTGCCCGCCGCACGTCGCTACCACCTGTGTGTGGTACGTACTTTAACTCACGATAACACCAAAATTTGCGAAAAAATCGGCTCAATTTAAAACGAGATTATGAAGAGATTCGAAAATGAGCTGGGCATTCGATACCAACAGGGGTGCGCGAGCAAGAGATCATCGATGGAGTACCGCCTCTCAAACGCCTGGGGCGGGGGCGCTGCTACCGTGTGGCTTGCTTGCGACGAGGCCGGGGGAGCGTGTAGCCCATAAGATCCTTCACCCCGCGCTCGCCGCCGATGACTACCGTGACGTCTCGCTGAAGCTCGAACGGTAATTCCATTCGCGGTGGGGGAGTGTCCCACATCTTGGATATCGGATCGATGCGACTCAACCTTTTGTCGTCAACGAGTACATTTCAGGCCCGACGCTCTGAATTACTCTCTCGCGGTGCGATCAATGTTGGAGGGTTGCGGCGATCGGCGGGGCGCTTGCCCAAACCCTTCAAGATATTCATGCTCGTCGGATTGTCACCGCGATGTGAAGGCCTCGAATGTCATTTGTTCCCCGCGATTCCAGTTTCATCGATTTCGGTATCGCCATGGGACAGGACGAGGCGCGCCTGACTCAAACCGGTCTGGTATCGGGAACCGCGGGATATACCGCACCTGAATTGCTCAGGGGCCTCGGCCTCGGCAACGACAGATTGGTGGGCGTGGACGGCTACTGCTCGCAGCTACTGAGCGCCTATGGAGTAATTGTGACTGCTGCGATCTTGGATCGGTGCTCAAGGGATCCTGACACCGACGGCCTCGATTCGTCTGTCGCTCAGCTCATGCGTCAGGACTTCACCGGATCCTCAGCTTCGCCCAAACCTGAATCCATCATCCCGTCATCTTGCACATTGGGGCGGGTTCCCTCTTGAAAAAATTGCGATCTACGGGGAAGTCAAGCGTGGGAGAAAACCTCAATTGGGCACGGCTCTTGGCTCCACAAGTCAGGGGCACCTCCGGTGTCTCGATGGAGCTTGAATGACTCACAACGAGGAAACTCAGATCTTCGACGATGATGCTTTACAGACCGCAGTCATTGAAGGTTCGATCGGATCACTTTACCGCGTGTGAATGACTTCTCATCTCCGGATGAAACTCAGGTATATCCGCAATTCATAGAGCGCGCAGCGGCAAGCATCGACGAAACCTCGCTTTTAACTACCCGCATCCACGGCCTCGTCAACGGGGAACAAGCTACCTTCTGCTCAAGATGGTTATCGACAGGCGTCGATCCGCCAATCGAATTCGCAACCCAAGCACCCGCGTATATTCCTCAACGGTGAGGAGCGGCGAATATTCTCGGGCTGATCATTCTTCCTGCTCTGGCGCTGATCCTTATGGGGGTTGATCGGGTTGATCAGCGTGGCGTGATCGTCGCGCTCTTCGCGGTGCTTGGGAGCGCCTATAGATGGCGTGAAAAATCGGGAGGATCCTCAATCCAGGAGGCGCGATCGGTGACACACTTGGGCTGCCTCGGTGTTTGCTCGCTTGCGGGGCTTGGAGGGATTCTCTCTACTGCGGTTGGTCCAGCCCCTGGGGCCCGCTTTGGCGTGGGGGCAGTGGATTCTCTTTTTCCCGAGGCCTCTGACCTCTCGGTTTGTCCCCGATTTTGGGTTCTTCTCACCCCTTCGGAGATCCCCGACATGGTGGATTCCGCTTGTATTGACCCGGCCACGCGCGCCGGTCACGTCTGATGCGTGGCTGGCGGGGAGTCCCTCGTGGATCGTCTTGACCTGGGTTCACGAGCCACTCTTTGCCCTGTGAGATGTGGGTGATGCCAACGGGATCTGCTTTTGCGTGATGGCGTGAGCGTGTGCGTGTCGACCTGTGTTCTGAACATGTGGATGCGAGTACTTCTTGGTCTGCTCCATTTCTGGTGGCGTTGCAAGCTGTCCTTGCCTGGGTTTCTAAGGTTTCAGCTTGTGCGCATGGAATGAGAGTGAGCAGCGGCTGACGTTGGTCTCGGTGCGTAAACGGGCATTGCTCGCTGGTCTTGAATGCAGTTCAAGCAGAAAGGCCGCAATAATGGCAAAGAATCTTCGCTCTTGGATGCCGCGCAAAAGGCGCGGCAGCTGCGTATGAAGAACGAGCGCGATGCAGATCGCCGGACTCACTGACTTATCATCATTTCTTTCTGGCGGTTGCGCTGGTTGTGGTTGTCGTCATCGTGGCGAATTGCTGCGGTGATCGTTCAGTCCAACCGCAAGAGGCAAAGAAATCGCCGAGGCCGGATCGGCTGCGCTCGGTGCGCTGTTCAAATGGTGAACCCGATGAATGTTTCCCACCTCGGTATTGGAAGGTCGACGTGAGTCCATTCCGACGCTCACTCGGGTATGTTTTCGACTACTCACCATGTGTGCGCGGCATACGATGTGGGTTTTGGTGAGCAGGTTCGCGGGACGTCCTCGCTGGCAAGTGCAGCATCGAAGTACCAGCCCGTGAGTTACAGTGAAGGCTGCAGCCGTACGGTATGCGTCGCAGTGCGGCTCACGTCGCCGCACGAAGGTCGATGCGCAAACGTGGATGAAGTTCCCACGGCGCCTTGCTGTCTTGCTTTAATGATACAACTCTGGCGAGAACCTGTCGTTCGGACCTGTCTGCTTCTGCTACAGGATTTAAAGAAATCGCTGCGCAGGTGGAATTCCGCAAGGTGTTGTTGACACCTTTCCTGCACGGTGATGAATGACTATCTGACCAAAGTCGACCAACGCGCGTGGGCTGAGGCGAAGATTGACGGTCGCGAAAATGGATCTTTGCGAGACTCCTGAGTTCGTTGTGAACGATAAAGCCGTCGGGCGATTTCCAAGGGCGTCAAGGCAACGGCGGTGTCGAGAGTTTCTATCCGTGATTACTGCTCAGCTTCAAGCTGCCGGTCCGGCATCTGCGTCGAAGTGATGCTGCTGATCGCTCTCATGTGATTGGGCTTTCTCAGGGGCGCGTGCGTGACATGGTCGATGCATGCGCCCCTGTTCACTCAGACGCGCCCTGAGCGTGCGAGCTGTGTCCGGGGAGATGGTGAGGATCGTGAAGTGGCATGCCGAGCCACATTTGCGGTTTTAATTCGACTTTGTGGCCCTACTCGCGGCACACTATGTGGGTTGCCACCTTAGCTCCAAGTTGGTAGAGCACCCGCCTTGTAAAGCGGACGGTCGTCAGTTCGAGTCCGACGGGTGCAGCTCCATATCCGGGAGACCGGCTTCGGTCCTACACTTTCACGCTTTCCGCAACGCTTTTGAATCTAATAGATTCAGGTACAATCGGTGACGCAGTTAAAAGTAATGGACCGCTAAGCTTGCAATTGTCCGTCAGTTACGCAAAGAGCGCACTTTCAGTTTTGTGCCATAGCTTCCCTCCAATAGATGGGTTTGATTCCTCATGCACCGTGTATAGATCCTTCGATGCCGCAGCGCTTCGGCGCATATTGCAACACTGCTGTCAACTGTCCTAGGCGTTGTTGGGGTGTAACTGCAACCTGCGATGCTGCTCCTGCAACGCCCTCCGGCGCGACGCTGACGGCGCCCAGCGCGATAGTGTTGAGTGAAGTGCTACATTAAGTCTGCGCTTGCTGATGGCTTGAGCGCTCGATGTTTGGGCGGCGAGCCGGAACGACAGCGCCGATATGTGCGGTTGTGGAACTCCAACCTGAGCGGCTGCTCAGAAGTGGCGGGTTCTTTACGATTCAGAAAGGTCTTGCGACCATCTGCAACGTTGCCTCGGGTAAGGTCCTTGATGCGCAGTGGGGGTCATCTCGCCCCGGAACGAATGTCGTCGCAGTGGGGCGGCAATGGAAGCCGCGCTCAAAAAGTGGAAAGATCGTCACTGGGGATGAGGGGCGTAGTACCATCGTTTTCGGCACTGGATTCCTCGAGTCGTCTTGGATATTTTCGTGACTCGTCGCTCCGCGAGGGCGAATGTTCGGCTATGGACGAGCAGTGGCTCCGATGCTCAAAGCTTTGCGTCATCCCGACGAAGCCATCGGTAAGTGCTTGAGGGACAGGCAGATATGTGCCCCGGTTACTACTATTTCGAGTGGGGTGGGCGGTTCGAAAAATCTCTCCTCGACGGGTTATTCGCTGAACAATGGCGAGATCCGGCTGGGCAGGTCCATGCGGCGATGACAACGCAATGTGGAAGGTCTCTCGTGACGCCGATGAAAACACTACCGCCTCGAAAATGTTTGGTCGAGGTAAAATCCCTGGATGAGTACAGGCGGGACGCCCATTCCGAGCCGCCAACTTCAGAATCTCTGGGCAACGGATCTGCAATCCGAATCAAAAAGTGGGTGATCACTTCGGTTGCGGGTGGAGCCTACGTGTTTTCGTAATGTGAGGGACGGGATTGGTCGTCGACCTCAGGGCGGTGTCGCTCAGATGGACAGGCCATTGATGGCTACCGCACCCAATGGGACGACTGCTCAACGGGTGGAAGCCCAGAGCAAGGAAGATGACCGTGCGTATCAAATGATCGTGACGCGCCTCATCGTCATGCTGGGCTCGAAGATGGGAATTTACGAGATCGAACCACTAGCCGCTCGGAAAGCGCGTGGACGTCAGTGGGGATCTAAGGATGCTGGTGCTCGCGTGTGGCTCTATTCGGCGAATGGTGGTCCTGCGCAAAAGTGGCGCGTCGGTCGTACGATGCACGGCGCTACGTCGTCTTTGACGAATGTTGGCTCAGGGAAGGTGCTGGATGTCTATGGTGGCATGCAAGCTCTCTTCAGAACCAAAGAGGTCACTCAGCAGCGCAAACGGTACGCCGCGCGCGAAAAATGGCTGATTGGTAGCGATCGTAATTATCATGACCAATATCATCCTCCAGTCCGCGCTTGCGCTGGCGCCCGATGACTTGACGTAGAAGGCGGGCGAGATGCTGATGGACGCCTCTGCAGATCTATGGGCAGATACAACGGTTCGAAAGCCCAGGACTTCCGCTTTATCAAGCGGTAATCGCTCGAGCTCTGAGATAAAGCGAGACTTACGCGTCGACGCGTGGGTGCCCCATTTATATTCAGGTCGACCTTGGCGGTCCATCGCAAAGAAACCAAGAGTGGAGCCAGTGAGGTCTCCGAGAGAATTGAGGATGAGATTCGGTCATCGTTGTGCCTCAATAATTTCGAGTCAAGTAAGGGAGCTTTCTCGAAGGGTACAAGGTTACACCGCTATGTGGCACACGTGCGCAGGAAGCGTGCTCGAGCGACTCTATGTGCGTGCGGCAGCCTCTCGAAGGCGTAGGTCATCTGCTGTGCGGTGGAACCTTGTTTCCCAATACCCGAGATGATTGGGGGAGGCAAGAAAGAAGACATTCCAGCTCGAGCCAGAAAGAGTGAGCCGCACGTAGCCGAGTACTCGTCGTCGGAGGTCGCCGGTGGCATGAGCGCGGCAGCGCGCACTGCGCTGAGGCGCGACGAGGGCGCCGAGATCATCGTGCTGGAGCGCAGCAAATACGTGTCCTTCGCGAGACTGCGGGCTCCCGTACTACGTCGGCGGCGAGATCGAGGACGCCAAAGCTCCTCCTCCACGCGCAAACCCCTCGAGGCTGCGCTCAACCTCGATGTGCGCATCAACTCCGAGTCACGGCAGGTCGACCCGGGTCCGCAGCGTCAGGTTCGACGCTGGAGACCGGCGAAGGCTTACGCGCTCACCTACGATCACCGATCCTTTCCCCGTGGCCGCCGTCCGCCCCGTGACGGCCTCGACTCCGCGCTTGCACACGCGCACGGTCGACGACGCCCTCGCCCTGCGCGAGGCCTCGACACACCGCCGTTGTCCTGGGTGCAGGGGTTCATCGGCATCGAGGCCTACCGAAGCCCTCGCGCAGCGAGCTTCGAACCCACCTCGTCAGTTCGCCGAGCACGTCACGCGCCCCTCGAGAGTCGAGATGGCGCGCTGGTCACACAGGAGCTGCGCGCTCTTGGCGTGGCCGTCCATGCAGGCGTTGCTGCCCAGTCCGTCACCCGGCGACGACCGCGACTCGCGTGACCGCTCTCCGATGGGAGCGTCCTGACCGCCGACCGTTATCAATCCTGTCGACGGCAGTCCGCCCCGAGCACTGCCGAGGCTGCGGGTATCGAGACAAAGCGCGCTACATCTGGTCGACGGCACGGGCGTACCAGCGTGGACGACGTCTACGCGGTCGGCGACGGCACGATGGGATCCGTACGACCGCCTGCTGGCGGACCCCGCGAACCGCGGGGACGCCTCGTCGCTGACGCGATCGCCGACGCTGAACAGGGAGGCCACCGCTCGCCCATCCGAGCCCCAGGCCACCGCGATCGTCCGGATGGGGAGCCTCACCGCCGCCATGACCGGCGCTAACCCGCCAGGCCCTCGATGCCTCGGGCGCGGGTATTCACGGTGCACGCACGCTAACCAGCACGCTGGGCTGTTTCCCGGCGCCAAGCCCGTGCACTCCTCATGCATGTCGGCACCCGCGGATGCAGATTCCGGCGCGCAAGCCGTGGGCACCGACGGTGTGGACCGCCGCATCGACGTCATTGCGACCGCCATGCGGGCCGGCCTGAAGGCGACGGATCTCATCGACCTGGACCTCGCCTACGCCCGCCTGGCGGCTGACAGGGACCCCGTCAACCAGACCGGAATGGGTGCGCACGACGTGCTGACCGGCGAGCTCGTCCTCCCGGCCGGACGCCCTGACCGAGACTGCCGGTCCTCGATGTACGCACGGGGGAGTATGCGGCTGGGCACATGCCTAACTCATATTCGCACCCAGCTGCGCGACCGCCTCGATGAAGTCCCGCCTGGGTCGAGAGAAGCGTCGGCGACCAGCCCTTTCGTCGTCATGTGCGCCGCGGGCGTGCGCTCTGGATCGGCTACCGCATCGTGCGCCGCGCGACTACAAGTGACCATGCTGTCGGGCGGGATCCAGACGCTGCGCGCATGGCTCGGAGAAGGCCGAGCCGTCCTCGTCACGGAAGGACGCTCATGACGACGCGCAAACGGATTCAATCGCCTGAAGCGATAACCGGGACGACAGCCTCATCGACCACATCGAGTGGAATGCGAACTGTCGGACGATGCGGCTCAATTCGCGGCTGTTAACTCCGCGATGAAACGCGCTAGCTACCTCGCGGTTGCGACGATCGTATCGCAGTGCGCGATCGAGATTCCATCCTCGAAAACGATGATGCGTCGACACCCGAGCGGAAGAATCTCTAGTCAAAACCGGGAGCATATCGATCGAAGAACTCGAGCAATTGTTCCTCCGGCTGAGGCTGATGCGACAAAGCAATCAGCACGCCTGAAAACCTCACAACACCATGCAGCGGATCACGCGACGGTTCAGGCCCGATCAACGAAGGACAATCATGTGTCGACCCCACCACCTGTGAGGTGTGGAAGACCACCTGGAAGAGCTGCGGCAAGCACGTCGACTCGGTGAGGGGAACAGGGTGCTCAGCGGTGCTGATAAAGACCGCCTACACGGTAGCGCTCGCGCAGAAGAAACGCCGGTTTCTTCGGTATTGCCCCTCGGCCAGCACTCGGCCCCTTCTCGTATCGCATACGACGTGACCGTGCATGTCAGGATAATCGACACATTGATTGATTGATCAAAGCTTTACCTTCTCTTTCGCATCGGTAGAGAATCGAGGCCGATTCTTCCCTGCTATTTGGACGTATTTCCCGGCGTCCGTACCCCCAGAAAAGGATGGGTTTGATCATGCGTCATGCTTAACCTCTCGGTGCGGTGTTCTGCCTCGAGTTGCAGACTATCTCTTACCGCTTTGCTCACCGGCGCTGCGTGCGGGAGACAAGGTTTAACGCAGCTCTGGCGAGGCGGGTCGTCTCCCACTCCCTCTCCCGAGGCCTCGGCGACCACCGGGCCAGAAGCGTCAGGCAGCTCACGAAGTGGGAAGCGCCCAGCCGACCAGCGAGGCCTGCTCCACTCCCTCCCACCCTCCGCAGCGGTGCAGGACCAGCAGCGCACGGAGGAAGGCTGCCTCGTCCGGATATGACCTGACCCGTGAGACGCAGCCGACGGATGTCGCAATCCATTGAGCTGCCCGAGGGCAAGCTGGCGAAACTCTCCGCGAAGAGTGCGGATGCGTGCACCTGCGCACGCCGCAGAAACTACCGCGGGAGCGGCGACGTGAAATTGATCCAGCGCAGTCTCTCATTGAAGGACTTCACTGACGGGCTACTACGCGTGCTCGATTTCAAGAACTTTGGGAAGTTCACTGTCGAACTTTCTGACCGAGAAAAAGCGGGGCGATGGTCCCGTGCAAATTCCCAGCGGCATCAGTCGGCGTGACCGCGGATAGCGCTACGTGCTTGCTCAGTCAGTGCAATCGCTTGCCCGTCGCGATGTCGCCAGCTGAACCTTTAGAGTGAGTTCGGTTCGGAAAAATCGACTGTCTCATCCGCCATGTTCGAGCGTCCCAATGCTAACGCGCATGACTGGAATGCGCTGCCCGGCTTCCAACTGCTGAAGAGCATGGGTTTATGCGCTTCGCTTACAGCTGAGCGTGAAACGCGCTGTCGCCAACGGTTTTCGACGAGGGCGCTGCAACCAGTTCGCGTGATCACATCGACGTTTTGCTGATTGCGTGCGTGATTTGCGTGAAGGTTGGATCCTTCTTCACAGATTTCCACCCTCTACTCGGTCCATTATGTTTCAATGTCGGGTCGTCTACACGCGGATCCCTCGGGCCGCAATTTACCGAGCAATCTCGCGATGACCGATGCGTGATTCCTACGTGAGCTGGTACAGTCTCTATCGAGGATCAAAGACCGCGAGCGCCGCGACAGCGCTTGCTTCGTGAGTGGAAAGAAATGAAGGAACACGCCTACGCCAATGGGCGTGCTGATGCGAGGCCTCCGAGCAGTGGAGCACAGCTGACTATTTGTGGGCGCTGGTTGATTCTGAGCCGAATGCACACTGGTGGCTGGCTGCCCGAAGCTTCTGAGTACTTCTGGTGATGGGAATGCCTTTTGCAACCCGGGTTCAAAAGTCCCCAAAAGGTTCGCTTTGGGGTGAATATCTCTCAGCTGCTGAGTGTGAATATCAAGCCCTCGAAGGAAGCGACGGAGCGGTTTAAGGCCCTCATAACTTCAACGATGGCATACTTCAGTGCCGCGGAACGTGAGGCGAGGATGTCGCCTTCTGCTGCTCTGGAACGATTCATCCCAATGAAACGGGGCTGAGGACTATGCCCGTTTTACGAAAGACTACTACGGGGATCGTTACGCCTACTGCTGCGAGGGCACTCACGACGCCCACGAAATGTCAGTTCCCAAGCAAGAACAACTCAAGCGCCTCGGAATGGAAGATGTCGATGCCTCCATTGCGGCGGGATTGATTCTGTTCTTTAACCCGGGAATCGACATCGCTGGTTATCGGTCTTCAACCTTTGAGTCGACCCAGGCTGGGCGCTCGAAGGGTGTTTAACTCACACCAGGGCGAAGCCATGGCGAAGGCTGATTCCCCTACCGTGACCTCGACTTCTGGATTGTCCCGATTGGTCAGGCCTGGGATCAACTCAGCGCTTGTGCCCAGAGTGGACACAACTGCTATCGAGGTGGAGTTCTCTGATGAGATCACCGCACGCGAAGGTTATACGCATGCGCTGTGGGGATGCCACTGAATCGGTCATCGTCTGCACTACAAGAAACGCGGGGATCGTTTCGAAGCTGCGCAGTCAAGATGCGATCGGTGAAAAGTCCTCGCAGAGCCGGGAGAGTACTTCATTAAGTCGCGCTCGCGGATCACCTGGTTCTGGATGTTCCTGGTGCTAGCCGTGATGATGGTGCGAATGTCCAGCTGTGGGACGCTAATCGAGCGATGCCCAGAAGTGGCGTGTTTTCTTATGATTCGCAGGGACCTTGCGACCATACCAATGTGGCCTCGGGTAGGGTGCTTGATGCCCAATGGGCGTCCTCGCGACCTGGGACAAACGTTGATCGAGTGAGGTTCGAATGGCACGCGCGCGCAAGTGGCGCATCACTGCGGGCGATCAGGGGCCGGTGAAGATCGTCTCCGCTTTGGATCCCGCGATCGTTCTGGATGTTGCGGCGGCATATGCCTCCGCAGGAGCGAATGTCGGCTTGTGGGATACAAATGGTTCTGATGCTCAGGCGATTTTCATTCATTCCGACGCAGCCAAGGTTTCCGCCATCGCAGGGACGAGGCAGATATCACCCGGTTACTACGAGCTGTCGAAAGCGTCGTTGATCCCACAAAGCGATTTGATTTGAAGGATTTTGCGCTCAGCAATGGAGCTCGACTTCAGCTGCGGGGCTCAAAACAAGACCGATAATCAGATCTGGAAAGATTAGCCGTGAATCGATGGCACTACGATTGGTGAATACCTGGTCGAATAAGTCCTTGGATTCCACTGATGGCACTCGATTCCCGGTACTGAACTTCAGCTGTGGGACACGGACACGTCGAATATGAACCAGAAGTGGGCGATCTTCTCGGTGACGGGAGGGGCGTATATGCTCCACAACGTTGGGACCGGCCTGGTTGTCAATCTCCGTTGGGGACAGGGCGAGTCGGCATGGGCCATTGACGGTTACCTGGCCAATGGAACAACCGCTCAGCAATGGCGTCTGAACCCGGTTCAAGGACCCCAAGAGATCCTGGACCAGTGGGCGAAGGAGAACCGCACCTTGGTTCCTGATGGTGAGTATCAGATCCGTCCAGTTGTTGCCCCGAATAATCGTGTCGAGGTCCAGTGGGCATCTCGGGACGCGGAGCGCTGCGTGTGTCACCGAGTCCAGCGGAAGTCCAGCACAGAAGTGGCGTATCAGTCACGATGACAAGGGCTACGTGACGCTTGACCAGCGTGGCTTCGGGGAAAGTCTTAGATGTCTTCGCGGCGTGGAAGAATTGGCCGGCTCGGGTGAATCAACAGCCCTCTCGAACGCCTCAGCTAGCTCAAAAGTGGGTCATCAAGACAGGGGCGGCCATAGGTTCTTATTTCGCCCTCTCACCCATGCTGGTCCTTGATCTTGAAGGTGGGCGCAGCCAGAACGAAAGCAACGGTTGGTCTCTATCAGGACAATGGAAGTTCGGCCCAGCGCTTTGATTTCCTGAAGTAGCGTCGTTCAACCAAAACATTTGGGGGTGCGTTCGCGTCGCATGCGAGCGCACCTGTCTGTACGCGCTCAGGCGACGAACTACGGCAATCTCAGTCCACCGGCGTTGCTCCCTGTTCTCAAGAGCGTATTCGCGCGAGAGAGGGCCTCGAGCCGAAAAAGCCGCGGCGCGCTGACAGGGAGAGAGTTGTGCAGACTCGATGACTGGTGTGGATCCCAATTGCTCGCGTAGAGATTGCGCATCGCGCCCACAAAATAGCGACCAGGGGCGGTGGGTTCCCGGATGCGTCCCTTCGAGTTAACAAAAGCATCAATTGCGCAGGAGTGACTTCCTCCACCCCATCTTTTTCGATGCCGAACCGGCGTCCGGGCCTAACTGTCGGCACCGTGTTGAGCAGGCACACACCCTGACGAGACCATGGCCTGAGATCGCCGCTCGTTGGCATGGAAACCCGCTCGGTGGTGAGCTCTTTGAAAATATTGCGCAGAGATGCGGAAAGGAATGCCGGGCGCAACGGAAAACCTCAAACCCATGGCATGCCCGAGTGGGGTGGGGTCCTGCTCCCCACAATGAGGACCTTCACCTGGTCAAGAGGATAGGTAAAGGCTCTCAAGACATCACTACCGGCGGGAAGATAGCGTGCTCGACCTCGATCTCCCGACGCAGAGGCTCAATCTACTGGTCATACCCTCAACCGGTGCCAGTGCCGCGCCCAGGAGGGATCGATAACCGTATCCAAAGATTCCACGCACCTACTGTCAACACAGGCGTGCTCAGCCACGGCCTCGACCACGGCCTCGACAAGGGGAGGCGTTCAGGAAATCTAAGGCACGCGGCAGGGGACTATGCGGGGGCGAGGGGTATTTCGCTACTCTGAAGCCGTGACTTCACGAGTATCCAAAAGGACGAATTTGACCGCGCCGGCGAAGACATGCCCCAGGGCATGCCTGCAGCAGCCCTCGCGTTGGAAGAGCGTGGCGGCCTTTCCTGGCGGTGCTGGTGATCGTTCCGCGCGGCGCATGGGGGATCAGCCACATCCTGACCTCGGGTGGCTGCGCAGCCGAAGGCTACGACCAGCGTCACTGCGACGGCATCTGCCAGCGCAAGCGCCGACCCTCCCTCTGCTTCTCCTTCTTCCGAGGCCAGCCTGCGCCCTCCCGTCGGCGACGACAAGTGAGACTCCCTCTCCCTCGCGCAGCATCCGGTGCGTCACTCAGCGAAGATCTCCGTGCTGAACGGAACCGGGACACTCAGGGCCTTGCGGCGCAGAAGGTTTCTGCACTGGCTAACGCCGGTTTCGATGGTGCAAGCGCCAGCAAACGCAGTCGGCTGGGATACCGAAGTTACGACCGTCTACTGCGAGGATCCCAACCTCAAGCCCACCGCCGAAGGGTCGCAAATGTCTTGGGGATCTGCGCGTTGTTCAAACGCAGACGGGCGATCCGACGTTGTTGTTGTTCTCAAGTAAGCTAGAGGGACTGTGCGGGGCTCGTGTTGCGCTGAAGGCCAATACTTCTGCGTTACGCTTTCTAGCCCCAATAGCTCAGTCGGTCGAAAGCGGCGGACTCTCACTCGAATCCGTGGGTCGTCGGTTCAAGCCCGACTGGGGCGCTGGAAGCGTTCTACGCTGAAGCGAGTTCTGCGCAGCTGAGACGTGCAGGTTGGACATATGTGTCCGTCGAGCGTTGCGCCCCTATATCCCTGTGCCTACGAGTAGTATTTGCGCTTTATTGTGCCCGAGGTGACCCGTATCCATTCGCTGTAATAGCGCGCTGGGCGGATGCGGACGGTGTCAGTTAATGGTGTCAGCGTGTGCGCTGCAATGAAAAACGCGGGAAGGACCCCGTTGGCTGCCAGTACACCACTGCCAACCAGCCGCGAGAACCGCATTTCTTTCGCTAAGCTCCGCGAGCCTCTGCAGGCACCGAACCTGCTCGGCCTGCAGACCGAAAAGCTGACTGGTTGCTGGGAAACGATGCATCGGAAAGCACGCTGGATGCCGCAAAGGCTGCTGGACGCGTGGATGTTCCGGATGTCTCCGGTCTTGAAGAAATTTTCAAGAGATCTCGCCGATTGAAGACGTGAAACTCGCACCATGTCTCTTTTCGTTCCGCGATCACCGCTTGGAACGACCGAAGTACTCCGTGTGAAGAAGCGAAAGGCTAAGGATTACACCTACTCGGCACCATGTACGTGACCGCCGAGTTCGTCGAACTACACGGGCGAAGATAGAGGTCGCAGACCGTCTTCATGGGCGATTTCCCGCTCACTGACCCCGTGGCACCTTCATCATTAACGGCACCGAGCGTGTCGTTGTCTCGCAACTCGTCCGTTCGCCGGGCGTGGCGCTTCGAAGCGGACCTCGGATCGCGCATCCGACAAGAAATCTTCAACGCGAAGATCATCCCCAGCCGTGGTGCATGAAACCGAGTTCGAGATCGATAAGCGTGACGCCGTGGGCGTGCGCATCGACCGTAAGCGTAAGCAGTCGGTGACACTTCCTAAGGCTCTTGGCCTGTCCGCGCGAAATTCGCGAGACTCGCCGCCTACCCGATGCTTCGCCCGAGACCCTCAGGAAGGACACCGTTCGTACGCGCGACGAGGCGCTGACCGATATCTACCGCAGCTGCATCCCGGGCGAACCCTGCAAACGTTGAAGCCGCTGAGCTGCTGCTGCACAACTTCTCTGATCCCAAGCGCGTTACGACCTGGCAAAGGTCGGCCGCTCAAGATCAACAAGAAGCTCGCAGTTGACACCCGCCAGATAGCCCCGAACTGGTGCTCTCCATCGGCGACATTGTGCGACCGTCGAAGTACCTGCTTGCGCTACCATGCAGGTGAGAAGACCTTCGCAGGCGTCCGTCACGGTGAGCCCGTCGAGGTTCGCGTCGAATCGACGATATCGATCATTTCGGAAACCGTCGTATCCGCGCCGTGGGTGAGCTCATCCAGGCACAGGTGCGTACCTGCCTTGCGTATGGAACGTACCGTTCGCTGAGCGTATGACCACTCGGAAACGGACTCCATACGCCGCAATCCCTGATCAACATCCGTCCTGTTGTAGCTGCAATCAAGGAGTTCTTCGGAACCTCGCAGCTCTCGCAGTTCATGGACCAGAACAACCCCTTGCTGGCCTCACGCACAAGCGTCGTCTGTCGGCCCTGGGTCCCGGTGGTCTGTCTCGTGACCGCGCCTCCATGGAGGTTCGTGACGTTCACCCCTCGCACTACGGTCGTATGTGCCCGGTGAAACCCCTGAAGGCCCGAGACATTGGTCTGATTGGTTCGCTGGCAGCCTTCGCCGCATCAGCCCCTTCGGTTTCATCGAGACTACCGTATCGTCCGCAACGGACGGGTCGACCGAGGTCAGTACCTGACCGCCGATGACGAAAAGAGGTCACTTCATGCACAGGCGTCTTCGCCGGTCGATGCTGAGTGACGCTCATCGATGAGCAGGTTCTGCATGCCGTGTTGCCAGCGAGGACCCGACCCTCATCGCTCGTGATCGCGTGGATTACATGGACGTTTCTCGCTCGCCAGATGGTGTCCGTGGCAGCCGCGTTCATCCCTTCCTCGAGCACGACGATGCAAACCGAGCCCTCATGGGCGAACATGCAGCGCCGGGCCGTGCCCTTGCTCACCACGGAAGCTCCGCTGGTGGGTGCCGGTATGGAGCAGCGTGCCGCACAGACTCTGGCGAATGGTTATCGCCCAGCACTCGGTGTTGTCACCGAGGTCTCCGGCAGACCTGGTTGTCGATCACGACGGATGAGCGGACGCGACTACCGCCTCGAGAGTTCGAGAGCGCTCCAGCCCCGGTAACTGCACGAACCAGCGCGTGCATTGTTGACGAAGGTCAGCGCGTGGAAGAGAGGCGACGTCGCTCGCCGACGGTCCCGCTCACCGACAATGGTGAAGTCGCACTGGGTAAGAACCTGCTGGTTGCGTCACATGTCGTGGGAGGCCTCAGCTACGAGAGACGCCATCATCTTGAGCCGTCGCTTTGTCGAAGGGGACGTCCTCGCCTCGATTCACATCGGTACGAAGTCGACGCGCGCGAAACCAAGCTCGGTGAGGAAGAAATCACCCGCGATATCCAACGTTTCCGAGGAATCCTCGCTGACCTGGACGGCGCGGCATCATCCGTATCGGCGCCGAGGGTGACCCGCTGGTGACATCCTCGTCGGTAAGGTCACCCGAAGGGCGAAACCGAGCTGACCTCCGAAGGCGCCTGCTGCGCGCATCTTCGGTGAGAGGCTCGCGAGGTTCGCGATACCTCGCTCGCGTTCCCCCACGGTGAAGAGGGCATCGTCATTGGCGTTCGCAATTCAACGACGACGAAGACGATCTCAACCCCGGCGTGCGCCAGACGGTTCGTGTCTATGTTGCCCAGCGCCGCAAGATCACCATTGGTGACAAAGATGGCGAGGCCGCCACGGTAACAAGGGCGTTGTGTCCAAGATCCTCCCGGTCGAGAACATGCCCTTCCTCGAGGACAGCACGGTTGACATCATCCTCAACCCGCTGGGTGTTCCCCGGTCGTATGAACGTCGGCCAGGTGCTCGAGTACCACCTCGGTTGGCTCGCCCACCAGGGCTGGGACGCCTCTGGAGCTGTCAAGGCCGGCGAAGAGATGGACGAAGCACCTTCGCCCAGAGGCATCGTCGTCGCCCCGAGACCCCGTCGCAGACCCCGTCTTCGAGCGGCCTCGAGCCGAAGAGCTCGCCGGTCTGTTGCGCAATGTCAGCTAACCGCGATGGTGACGTCCTCACCAACGCCGGGGAGCAGAGCGCGCGCTGCTTCGGCAGCGCTCTGGCGAACCCTTCCCGTACCCGATTGCGGTGGGCTACGCCTACATGCTCAAAGCTGCACCACCTGGTTGACGACAAGATTCACGCTCGCTCACCGGTGCGTACTCGATGATTCACGCAGCAACCTCTGGGTGGTAGGCCAGTTCGGTGGCCAGCGCTTCGGTGAAATGGAAGTGTGGGCCCTGGAAGGCGTACGGCGCAGCCTACGCCCTGTCAGGAACTGCTCACCATCAGTCCGATGACACCACCGGACGTGTCAAGGGTTTACGAGGCGATCGTTAGGGGCGAGGACATCCCAGAGCCAGCATCTGACTCCTGTGTTCTGATCCAGGAAATGCGTTCGCTGTGCCTGCAACAGTCGAAGCTCTCGACACGCCGGCAACGTAATTGACCTGCGTGAAGAAGATGACGACTCAATGCGCGTGAGGAACTGGGCATCACTCTTGATGCGCGTCCGAACGCCGCGGCGACTCATCGATGCGATCGTGAGGACATAGTGACTGACTGGACGCCAAGACGTTCGACGAGTTTGAAGATCACCCTGGCCACGGGCGAGGATATCGCCTCGTGGAGCCACGGTGAAGTGAAAGAAGCCGGAGACCATCAACTATCGCACGCACTCAAGCCCGAGCGCGACGGTCATGTTTGGTGAGCAGATCTTCGGCCCCACCCGCGACTGGGAATGCGCGTGGTAGGCTGAAGCGCGTGCGCTACAGGGCATCATCTGCGAAAAGTGTGGTGTCGGTGACGCGCTCAAGGTGCGTCGTGAGCGTATGGGCCACATTGACTGGCAGCTCCCGTTACCCACATTTGGTACTTCGAAAGGGTGTTCCCTCGCGCTGGGCTACGTGCTGGACCTGGCTCCGAAGGACCTCGAAAAAGGTCATCTACTTCGCTGCCTACGCGAGTCACCGAGGTTGACGAGAAGGGGCCGTGACGAAGACCTGATGGATCTTGCAGTTCTCGAGCTCGAGGTCGAAAAGACCCACCTCGAAAACCAGCGCGATGCCGCTATCAACGAATTCGCCAGAGCGCTTGGAAGCCGAGATCGCTGAGCTCGAAGCTTCGATGCCTCCGCAACCGAGTTGAACGCCGCCGCAAGGCTGGCGAGCGCGACATGGCCAAGATCCGTCGTCGTTACGACGGCGATATTGAGCCTGGAGACCGTTGTGGAGCGCTTCAAGTCCTCAAGGTCGGTGACCTTGAAGTGACGAAGCGCCTGTACCACCGCGCGATGGTTGCTCGCTACGGCACCTACTTCAAGGGTGACATGGGCGCTTCTGCAATCCAAAAGCGTCTGCAGACCTGATCTGGAAGCCGAGGTCGAACAGCTGCGTTCGATCATTCAGAACGAAAATGGTCCCAGCAAGACTCGTGCGATCAAGCGCCTGGTCATCAACAGCGATTCGTTGCGACCGGCAACAAGCCCGAGTCCATGGTTCTGACGAACATCCCGGTTATTCCGCCGGATCTTCTGTCATGGTTCAACTTGATGGTGGCCGTTTCGCGACCTCTGACCTGGTCGACCTGTACCGTCGCGTGATCAACCGCAACACCCGACTCAAGCGTCTGCTCGAGCTGGGTGCGCCCGAGATCATCGTCAACAACGAGAAGCGCATGCTTCAGGAATCCGTTGACGCGCTCTTCGACAATGGCCGCCGTGGCCGTCCTGTCGCAGGCGGTAACCGTCCGCTCAAGTCCATCTCGTGACATGCTCAAGGCAAGCAGGGGTCGTTTCCGCCAGAACCTTCTGGGTAGCGCGTGGACTACTCGGGTCGTTCCGTTATCGTCGTTGGACCTCAGCTCAGCTCACCAGTGTGGTCTGCCCAAGCAGATGGCTCTGGAGCTCTTCAAGCCCTATCGTTATGAAGCGCCTGGTTGAAAAGAACTTCGCGCAGAATGTGAAGGCTGCAAAGCGCAAGGTTGAGCGTCAGCGCCCCGAGGTGTGGGACGTTCTCGACGACGTCATCCGCGAGCACCCGGTTCTGCTGAACCGTGCACCTACGCTGCACCGCCTCGGTATTCAGGCCTTCGAGGCAGCTCATTGAAGGTGAGCAATCAGCTTCACCCGCTGGCAGCGGCGCCTTCACGCTGACTTCGACGGTGACCAGATGGCGGTTCGCCTGCCGCTGGGTGCAGAGGCGCAGGCTGAGCCCGCATCCTCATGCTGTCGACCAACAACATTTTGAAGCCCTCGGATGGACGCCCCGTGGCCATGCCTTCTCGGACATGATCATCGGTCTGTTCCACCTGACCTCGGATCCCGATCCCTCGGTTGAGGTTGCCCGCGATGAGAACGGCGAGGAAATCGTCCCCGTGTTCTCCACTGTTGCCGAGGCCCGCATGGCCTTCGATAACGGCGATCTTCACCTGAACCAGCGCGCGTCATCCGTTTCTCGGGTATCGTTCCTCCGCTGGTTAGAAGCTCCCGAGGCTGGAGCGGAGGGCGACGACATCATTCTGAAACCTCGCTGGGTCGTGCGATCTTCAACGAGCAGCTCCTGCCGACTACCCTTCGTCAACGAAGTCGTCGGCAAGAAGCAACTGGGCAGATCGTGAACACCCTGACGCGAGCGCTACCCGAACGTCCTCGTTGCGGACTGCCTCGACGCCCTCAAAGTCGGCCGGCTTTCCACTGGTCGACCTGGTCAGATATCACGATTGCCTTCTCCGACATTCAGGCCTCTCCGCACAAGCGTGCAGATCCTGGCCCGTTACGAGGCCAAGGCCGCCGAGATCGTCGATCAGTTCGAGACCGGTATCATCCTCGAGGAAACCCGCTACGAGGAGCTCGTGAAGCTGTGGCTGCAGTGCACCGAAGAGGTCGCTCGAGGACATGCGTGCGACACTTCACGAGCGCTAACACCGTGTACCGCATGGTGAACTCCGGCGCCCGTGGTAACTGGTCGCAGGTTCAGCAGATCGCCGGTATGCGTGGCCTCGTGTCCGACCCGAAGCAGAAGCTGATCGAGCAGCCCATGAGGCGAACTACCGCGAGGGGCCTGACGGTTCTCGAGTACTTCATCGCACGCACGGCGCCCGTAAGGGCCTGGTCGATACGGCTCTGCGTACCGCCGAGTCGGGCTACCTGACCCGTCGTCTGGTCGACGTCTCGCAGGACGTCATCGTCCGCGAGGCCGACTGTGGCACCCGCGCCGGCCTGAAGATCGACATCGCTCACAAGAACGAGTTCGGTGAGTGGGAGGCGTCCGAGACCATCGAGACGACCGCCTACGCCCGTAACCTCGCACGTGACGCGGTGAACGAAGGGCTGAGCAGGTTGTCATGCTCCGGCAGGGCACCGACCTGGGTGATGATCAGCTCGCCGAGCTGGTTGCCGCCGGCGTCGAGCAGATCGTCTGCCGTTCCGTCCTCACCTGTGAGTCGCAGGTCGGCACCTGTGCGGCCTGCTACGGCCGTTCGCTGGCCACCGGCAAGCAGGTCGACATCGGCGAGGCCGTCGGCATCATCGCCGCCCAGTCGATTGGCGAGCCCGGCACGCAGCTGACGATGCGTACGTTCCACACCGGTGGCGCCGCCTCCGCTGCGGATATTACGCAGGGTCTGCCCCGTGTTCAGGAACTCTTCGAGGCCCGTAGCCCGAAGGTCGAGGCGAAGATGAACGAGGCCGCCGGCCGCGTCCACATCGACGACGAAGACCCGAGCGCGCGTAAGGTCGTCATCACCCGTGACGACGGCAAGGAAGACCTGGTCATCGAGGTCTCGCGTCGCCAGAAGCTCCTCGTGTCCGAGGGCCAGCACATCGATGCCGGCACCCCGCTGACCGAGGGCCAGCTGGATCCCAAGGAAATCCTGCGCATCATGGGCCGCAACGTGGCCCAGAAGATGCTCGTGGACGAGGTTCAGAAGGTGTACCGCGACCAGGGCGTGGGCATCCACGCCAAGCACATCGAGGTCATCGTCCGTCAGATGCTGCGCCGCGTCACCATCCTGGAGCCCGGCGACACGACGTTCATGCCCGGCGAGCTCGTCGACCGCATGGCGTACCTGACGCAGAACCGTCGCGTCGCAGCCGAGGGCGGCCAGCCCGCCTCCGGCCGCCAGATGCTGATGGGTATCACCAAGGCGTCGCTGGCCACGGATTCGTGGCTGTCCGCCGCGTCCTTCCAGGAGACCACCAAGGTCCTGACCGAAGCCGCCATGAACGGCAAGTCGGACTCCCTGGTGGGTCTCAAGGAGAACGTCATCCTCGGTAAGCTCATCCCGGCCGGCACCGGCCTGTCGCGCTACAACGACGTCATCGTCGAGCCGACGGCTGAGGCCATGGCGAACTCGAACTACTCCGAGGCCGACTTCGGTGACGGCTCCGTGTCCGAGGACTTCCTCGACGCGCTGGGCGCCATCGACTTTGGCATGAACTTCCGCGAGTAATCCGGTTTGTGACCGCTTGGGGCCCCGGCCTCGTCCGTGAAAACGCGACGAGGCCGGGGCCTCTTATCGTGTCTGCTCGCTTGCCCTGAGTGCGTCGGGGATGCCTCACGGCGGCGCAGATCAAGCACCAGCGGCGACGGTCGAACATGACAAGTTCAACCATTTGGAAAGCTGGCGCGCGGATGCTAGATTGGCCGCACACTATCCATAAACGCTTAAGGATGTCCTCTCATGCGCCTGCCCAAGAAAATGGTCATTGCTGCGCTCGGCTCCGCGGCCCTCGTTCTCAACCCGTTGGCGGCCCTTGCGGCTGGTCCCGCGATTGAGGATGCGGATGGACCGCTCGTTCGGATTGCCATCTCCGACACCCTCAACTGCTCGATCAACTACAAGGGCGATAGTTATAATGAGTTCTATAACTCTCGATCCGCGACGAATCCAGCCGACTGTGGAACGTTCCTCGCTGTGGGATCTGAGCTCTTCGGTCCGGGTGAGCTGAAATCTCGTGCGGCGGCATCCATGGGGACGATCGCCTGGACGCCGGTCTCGCAAACGAAGTCCGGCATGGGTACCCAAGCCGATCCGTGGGTCCTCACGACTGTCGTTCGCGGCGGCGGATTCGAGATCACGCAGACGGATACCTACTCAACGGGCAATGACTTCTACGCGACGACAACCTCGGTGAAGAACGTCTCAGATGCAGCTCAGGACTTTACTCTCTACCACGCGGCAGATTGCTACCTCCAGGACAACGATTACGGCTTCGGCGAGTACGACGCGAACACGGGAACGGTTATCTGCCGAGCGAAGGATCCGGAAACCGGTGAGCATACGGATCGTGGCCGAGTCGAGCAGTTCGTCCCGACGACCGCCGGTTCGAACTACTACTACAGTTCCTATCGACGAGGTCTGGGGATAAGGTCGAGGGGTCGTGCGCCGCTGCCCAACAAGATCGAGTACGCCGATGTCAACCGGGACAACGGCATGGCTCTGAGCTGGACTCGTACCCTCGAGCCGAATACGACGGCCGACTACTCCCTCATCACATCCTTCTCGCCGAAGGGCCAGGTCGCGCTGTCCTCCGCGACATGCGCAGTCGCCCAGCCGGGTGCCGACTCCACCGCGACGCGCACCATCGGCGTGACGATCACGAACCCGAACCCGGACGTCAAGTCAGTCCAGACGGTCATCGCGACCCTGTCGGATGACGCCAGCTACGTTCCCCAGTCGGCCAGCGGCGCCCCCGAGCCGACGGTCGCGGGCAAGGTGCTTACCTTCAAGGATCTCGAGCTTCCCGCCAACGGGTCGGTGAAGTTCTCGTTCCTTATCACCGGCAGCGCTGAGGTTACTCCGCTCGTGAAGATCTCGGGGACGACGACGAGCGGCGCAGCCATCGTCGAGTCCGATACCTCGGCGTCTTCGACGTGCGATTTCCCCGAGCTTCCGAAGCCCGAGCAGCCGCAGCCGACCCCCGATCAGCCGCAGCCGACTCCCGAGCAGCCGCAGCCCACCGCGGAGCAGCCGCAGCCCACTCCCGAGCAGTCGCAGCCCGCGGGTGGCACGAGCTCTGACGGCAACAAGCTTGCCAGCACCGGCGCGAACACCCGCGTTGCCATTGCGCTCGTCGGCCTGCTCGGCGTCGCCGGCGTCGGCCTCGTGGCGGCCAAGCGTCGCGCACGCTGATCGTAGATCCGGTCGACAACGGTACAGGGGCCCGGTCCCCGCGAGGGGCCGGGCCCTCGCGCATCCCTGTGACTGCCTCGTCGGTGGCGGGGCGGGCGGGGAGAGTCGCTGTCCGCGTAGGCGGTCGAAGACCCGCAGGGGCGCCAGCGCTGCCCATTCTGACAGATTGTGCGGCGAATCCGACAGAACGCACGAGGTCCCACCTCGCAGGGCCGACCGTGCGGTTGAATAGGTGGTGGCGGTTCCCATCTGCCCTCTGGTCTGCGGCGACCCATGTCTATGGAGACACAAACGGGGATGGAAAGGGAGCTGATCTGGCTCTGGGATGCAGGGGTTTCGGAACTGAAAGAGGACATCAACAATGCTTTCCATCAACTGGTCTGATGTGTGGAAGATGGTTGAGTCGATCAAAGGTCCCTTACCGTTTTCTGCGTGGCGGCTAAGACCTTCGTCTGTCTTCTGCTGTTATCCCGTTGTGTGTCGTTATGTCGGGACCGGTCGGTGTCCTCCGTCTGCTCTTCTGTCGTCCGCGCGCGTCGTCTCCGCCCTCTGCCCTCCGTCCTCTGCCATCTCCTGGTTTTTAGCTCACTGATTCCAGGCCTAGCCCTTGCTGTTCTAGAGGCCGCAGGTGAGCGGCTAAAAGCTGAAATGGGTGAGCCAAACCAGGCCAGTTGGTCATCGGCGCTAGAAATCCGGCTGAGCGATGTCTCTCTTTGTATGGATGCGACGTTTCGGCCCATCGCGATTCAGCGCTGGGAAGAGCCCATATTCGTGCGCATTCTGAGACTCGGCGGAGACGTCTTATCCCTAAATGTGACGCAATAGCGACGTAAAGCTGCAGAAGTCTTCAAGGTCCTGCCCACGAGTCTGAAGATTTTCCATCCGAGATTAGATGAGATCCTGCAGCGACGCATCCATGCGTCTTCTGCAGATAATCCATCTGAACGTGGAAGAGAAAGTTTGCTCACTCCATCTGTCTCGATGATCAACTGGAGAGCGGGAATAACAATGTCGCCGAAGTAGCGACCATATCTGCCGTGAATCTCAAACTGCGTCGACCTTCGCCGGAATAAAGAGTGCGAACTACGCAAGAACCGCGGCCTCGAAAATGTTTTCGCAGCACCGTCGGCAAAAGCGAAATCCAGTATTGCGATCGCAAAGTTCCTGTGCGATCGCCGATCATCTAAAACGGCGAATAGTTTTTCTCTTGCTATCTCAACGCGAGTGCGAGAGATTTCCAGCGCAAAACGCGAAAAGTCTGAAAGCGAATGTAACGCCATACATGCGGCGACAAAGGCCTCAAGAGGTTCTTCGTTGAGTGCAATTCAGACTACTGCACTTTCAATGGGCTCAACAACGAGGCCCTCGGAAGTCGTACCACCGCGTGGGTTGCTCAGGACGCAGGTGATCGCACGACGGAGTGCTCTTGTTCTGAAACTGCACACAAGAGAAGGATAGTTCTTCTACACCCGTCTTTCCGCCAATACTCAACATTGGGATTCGTGACCCAGCGTAGGGATTGAGTGGAAGGGCAGCGCCGGATCTTCCGGTAAATATCACGGACGCTTCGGGGCGTGCGCAGCTTCGATGCGAGATATGCGGGAGAGCGCAACCTGCCATCCCAAAACGAACGAGCGTTGTCTGGGAGATGAAAACGCGCATAATACCCACTGCGAATTCAGGCGAGACTTCCGATCTTCGTAAATGACCCGAAATGTATTATGCCGAGTTTGAGATGTTCTCTATGGTGACGGTGACTCATCGTCGGTGTCTCTAAACCTATGGACTTTAAAAGCGAGAATCGTGTTGCTGTGGAAAAACGCCGATGCGCTGGTATTCCTCATGAAATGGGTATTCCTGTGGAAAGAGGAATAGTGAGCGAGTGCGATGAGGAGCTTTTCACCGGAATGAGGTTCTCTCTGGTGCACTACGCTCCTGGTTTAGCTCACACATTCCGGAGCCTATTGCTGTTCTGAGGCCGCAGGTGAGCGAAGCTAAACCAGAGATGGGTGAAAACTAAAAGGCAGAAGTGGGCAGTCCACAAAGCAATGTGAACAATCTGGCTTTGACGGGAATGGGAAAAAGCGAGCTATATCTGAACGGTACCCCGTGACTGTGCGGGGTTTCCTATGTCCACTTTTAGTGGACGGTTCCTGTTCTTTTGTAGATCGCCTCTATGGAGCGGTCGTTTGAAGAAAGAACGGAGACGCGCGAGCTCCCTCCGTCGGAGCTCCGGGTGTCATTCTCTGACGCGGCTTTGGCCTCGTTATCATGGCACACCGGCCCCTGGCGGATCGCTGTGCGCGCTGGGGGATTCAAACAGTCGCGGAAGACTGAGACATGGGTTTAAGAAATCCTTAAACCGTAGACGAATTGAACTGGAGAACCAGTGCCTACCATTCAGCAGCTCGTCCGCAAGGGGCCGCAGCCCAAGCGTGCGAAGGTGAAGACCCCCGCGCTCAAGGGCTCGCCCCAGCGTCGCGGCGTGTGCACCCGTGTGTACACCACAACCCCTAGAAGCCGAACTCGGCTCTGCGTAAGGTCGCTCGTGTGCGCCTTTCGTCTGGCATCGAGGTCACCGCGTACATTCCCGGTGAAGGCCACAACCTGCAGGGAACACTCGATCGTCCTCGTTCGTGGCGGTCGTGTGAAGGACCTCCCCGGCGTGCGTTACCGCATCGTCCGTGGCGCCCTCGACACCCAGGGTGTCCGTGGTCGCCAGCAGGCCCGTTCCCGTTACGGCGCAAAGAAGGAGAAAAGTAATGCCTCGTAAAGGCCCCGCTCCCAAGCGCCCTCTGGTCGACGACCCGGTATACGGCTCAAAGATCGTGACCCAGCTCGTGAACCGCGTGCTCCTCGACGGTAAGAAGACCGTTGCAGAGCGCATTGTTTACGGCGCACATGAAATGGTTCGTGAGCGCACCGAGCAGGGAACCCGTTTCCGTGCTCAAGCGCGCACTGGACAACATTCGCCCGGCCCTCGAAGTTCGCTCCCGCCGTGTTGGTGGCGCGACCTACCAGGTCCCGGTTGAGGTTCGCCCCGCACGTGCGACCACCCTCGCACTGCGTTGGCTCGTGGACTTCTCGCGTCAGCGTCGTGAGAAGACCATGACCGAGCGTCTCGCCAACGAGATTCTCGATGCCTCCAACGGTCTTGGCGCCGCTGTCAAGCGTCGTGAAGACATGCACAAGATGGCTGAGTCGAACCGCGCGTTCGCTCACTACCGCTGGTGATCACCCCTCCCGCTTCGCGATGACCTCATCCGGAGCGGGCAGGGATGCTTTTAACACCCTCACTTCAAACGAAGGACTGATGTAGTGGCACACGAGGTGCTTACTGACCTCAATAAGGTTCGCAACATCGGCATCATGGCTCACATCGATGCCGGCAAGACCACCGTGACCGAACGTATTCTGTTCTACACGGGCATCAACTACAAGATTGGTGAGACGCACGATGGCGCCTCGACCACCGACTGGATGGAGCAGGGAAAAGGAGCGTGGTATTACCATCACCTCCGCAGCCGTGACCTCCTTCTGGAACGGTAACCAAATCAACATTATCGACACCCCCGGGTCACGTTGACTTCACGGTTGAGGTTGAGCGCTCGCTGCGCGTCCTCGACGGTGCAGTTGCCGTGTTCGACGGTAAGGAAGGTGTCGAGCCCCAGTCTGAGACCGTGTGGCGTCAGGCTGACAAGTACGACGTCCCCCGTATCTGCTTCATCAACAAGATGGACAAGATGGGTGCGGACTTCTACTTCTCGGTTCAGACCATTCGCGATCGTCTTCACGCAGCCCCGATCGTCATGCACCTGCCCATCGGCGCAGAGAATGACTTCGAGGGAACCGTTGACCTGCTCACCATGGAGTCCGTGCGTTACCCCGCCGAGGACGAGAACGGTCAGCCCACCCTGGGCTCCCTCGTCGTTCGTGGCGAGATCCCCGCAGAGCTTCAGGAGAAAGGCGGAAGAGTACCGCGAGGCCCTCATGGAAGCTGCAGCGGAAGGCTCTGACGAGCTGACCGAGGGCCTACCTTGAGAAACGGCAGAGCTGACCGTTGAGCAGATCAAGCGAGGGCGTTCGCGCGCTGACCATCTCCGGTCGTGCATTCCCCGTCTTCTGCGGTACCGCACTTCGCAACATGGGTATTCAGCCCGTGCTCGATGCGGTGATCGACTACCTGCCCTCGCCGCTGGATATCCCCGCGGTTCGCGGCTTCAAGCCCGGATACGACGAAGAAGAGCGCAACGAGGTCCGCGAGGCCTCGGAGAAGGAACCCTTCGCAGCGCTGGCCTTCAAGATCGCAGCTCACCCCTTCTACGGCAAGCTGACCTTCATCCGTGTCTACTCCGGCAAGCTGGAAGCTGGCTCGCAGGTCCTCAACTCGACCAAGGGCAAGAAGGAGCGCATCGGCAAGATCTTCCAGATGCACTCCAACAAGGAAAACCCGGTCGAAGAGGCACATGCGAGCCACATCTACGCCGTCATCGGCCTCAAGGACACCACCACTGGCGATACGCTCTGCGCGATCGACAAGCCGGTTGTTCTTGAATCCATGACCTTCCCCAAGCCCGTGATCTACGTGGCCGTTGAGCCCAAGTCGAAGGCCGACCAGGAAAGATGGGCGTCGCCATCCAGAAGCTGGCTGAAGAGGACCCGACCTTCACGGTCGAGCTCGATGCCGAAACCGGCCAGACCGTCATCGGCGGTATGGGCGAGCTTCACCTCGACATCATCGTCGACCGTATGCGTCGCGAATTCAAGGTCGAGGCAAACGTTGGTAAGCCCATGGTTGCTTACCGCGAAGACCATCCGTAAGAACGTCGAAAAGTTCAGTACACGCACAAGAAGCAGACCGGTGGTTCCGGTCGGTTCGCGCGTGTCATCATCGCACTCGAGCCCATCCGGCCGGCTCGAAGAAGTACATCTTCGAGGACAAGGTCACCGGTGGACGCGTTCCTCGCGAATACATCCCCTCGGTCGACGCTGGTATCCAGGACGCCATGCAGAATGGTGTTCTTGCCGGTTACCCGATGGTTGATGTCAAGGCGACCCTGCTTGATGGTGCATACCACGAAGTTGACTCTTCGGAAATGGCCTTCAAGATCGCAGGTTCGATGGCATTCCGCGAGGCCGCAAAGAAGGCTTCACCGGTTCTGCTCGAGCCGATCATGGCCGTCGAGGTCCGTACGCCCGAAGATACATGGGCGACGTCATCGGCGACCTCAACTCTCGTCGTGGTGCAGTCCAGTCAATGGACGAGCAGCACGGTGTGCGCGTGGTCCGCGCACAGGTTCCGCTGTCCGAAATGTTTGGTTACATCGGCGATCTGCGTTCCAAGACGCAGGGCCGCGCGGTGTACTCCATGCAGTTCGATAGCTACGCCGAGGTCCCGCGTAACGTCGCGGATGAGATCATCGGAAAGTCTCGGGGCGAGTGAGTCCCACAGGGTTGGATGCGGCTCAGGAACAGCCAAAATTGTTCCTGAGCTGTGACCGACCTGACAAGAATCAATAAACCTGTAGGTCTCATGCCCCATTGGGTGTTATGCTGACACCTAGCCATAGGCTGAGAATTTCTACCCGAGTCAGGAGGACACAAGTGGCGAAGGCCAAGTTCGAGCGCACCAAGCCGCACGTCAACATCGGTACCATCGGTCACGTTGACCACGGCAAGACCACGCTGACTGCAGCAATCACCAAGGTTCTACGACAAGTACCCGGATCTGAACGAGTTCACCCCCTTCGATCAGGTCGACAACGCTCCTGAAGAGCGCGATCGCGGTATTACCATTAACGTCTCTCACGTTGAGTACCAGACCGAGAAGCGTCACTACGCACACGTTGACGCCCCCGGCCACGCTGACTACGTGAAGAACATGATCACCGGTGCGGCACAGATGGATGGCGCCATCCTCGTTGTCGCCGCCACCGACGGCCTTTCATGGCCCAGACCCGCGAGCACGTTCTGCTCGCCCGTCGAGATCGGCGTGCCCACCATCCTCGTCGCCCTGAACAAGGCCGACATGGTTGATGACGAAGAAATGCTGGAGCTCGTTGAGGAAGAGGTCCGCGACCTCCTGTCCTCGCAGGGCTTCGACGGCGAGAACGCTCCCGTCATCCAGGTTTCCGCACTGAAGGCCCTCGAGGGTGACCCCGAGTGGACCGCCAAGGTCGAAGAGCTCATGGATGCTGTGGACGACTACGTCCCCACCCCCGAGCGCGACATGGACAAGCCCTTCCTCATGCCGATCGAAGACGTCTTCACGATCACCGGTCGTGGCACCGTCGTCACCGGTCGTGTCGAGCGTGGCAAGCTGCCGATCAACTCCGAAGTTGAGATCCTCGGTATCCGCGAGCCTCAGAAGACCACCGTCACCGGCATCGAAATGTTCCACAAGTCGATGGATGAAGCATGGGCAGGCGAGAACTGTGGTCTGCTTCTCCGTGGCACCAAGCGCGACGAGGTCGAGCGTGGCCAGGTTGTGGCCGTCCCCGGCTCCATCACGCCTCACACCGACTTCGAGGGCCAGGTCTACATCCTGAAGAAGGAAGAAGGCGGACGTCACAACCCGTTCTTCTCCAACTACCGTCCTCAGTTCTACTTCCGTACCACCGACGTGACCGGCGTCATCACCCTCCCCGAGGGCACCGACATGGTCATGCCTGGCGACACCACTGAGATCACCGTTCAGCTGATCCAGCCCATCGCCATGGAGCCCGGCCTCGGCTTCGCAATCCGCAGGGTGGCGCACCGTTGGTTCCGGTCGTGTGACCAAGATCCTGAAGTGACTTTGTTGATCGCATAGCGATCGCTGATTCTTCAGTAGAGCAGGTCCGCTCGTTGAACGGGCCTGCTCTTACTGCCGATGGCTGTTTCAGTACGATGGTTCCCTAGCGTGGGGAGCCGGGTGCCCAGCTCTTTGGGGAAGGCAGTGGGTGATCTGCGACTGCTAGAGGCCTCGGTGATGGATAACCCGATCAGCTGGGGAAGTGACCGATCTGACTTTTGCGACACGCCCGAGTGCGGTGTAGTGTAGATACTCCGGTGCGCAGCGTACCTCCATTGGAGCAATGTGTGCGCATACCTTCTATGTCAGTGGATTCACATGGGTTTCCTTGGCCTCGAGCTTGGGGAGACCTACGTGCTTTCTGCCAAAAATAGGAGGTTGCCCTGCTAGAGGTGCGGGCGGTTAGCAGTGCAATCACTGTTTAACCGGGCAAAGATGCCCAAGATCTTTGGACAAGACGCCGGTCCCATCCGGGCACTCTCGCGAGCGACACGCCCGGATACGGGTACCGGCGCCGAATCTGTACGAGAAGAGGTAAGACGGCATGGCGGGACAAAAGATCCGCATCCGGCTCAAGTCGTATGACCACGAGGTCATCGACAGCTCCGCGCGCAAGATCGTGGACACCGTGCAGCGAGCAGGTGCCACTGTCGTGGGCCGAGTGCCGCTGCCGACCGAAAAGAACGTGTTTGTCGTGATTCGGTCGCCCCCAGAAATACAAGGACAGCCGCGAACAGTTTTGAAATGCGTACGCATAAGCGGCTCATCGACATCATCGACCCGACTCCTAAGGCCGTCGATTCGCTCATGCGTCTTGATCTGCCCGCGGACGTCAACATCGAGATCAAGCTCTGAGGACATCTGCAATGACAAAGAATAAGCAGCACGCTGCTGCTCATCGTAAGACGTTGCTCGCCGCAAGCTCGGTATGACCCAGGTTTGGGATGCCGACGGCCGCCTCGTGCCCCTGACTGTCGTGCAGGTCGGCACCAACGTCGTTACTCAGCTTCGCACTGAGGAAACCGACGGATACACCGCAATTCAGCTTGGCTTCGGCGATATCGATGCTCGCAAGGTGACCAAGCCCCTGGCTGCTCACTTCGCAAAGGCCGGGGTTGCTCCCCGCCGCCATCTCGCCGAGGTTCGCACCTCCGAGGCCGATAGCTTTGAGCTCGGCCAGGAACTGGATGCCTCAATCTTTGAAGCTGGACAGGCTTGTCGATGTTTCCGGGTAACACCAAGGGCAAGGGATTTTGCCGGTGTTATGAAGCGTCACGGTTTTCGCTGGCGTGTCCGCATCTCACGGTTCTCACCGTAACCACCGTAAGCCCGGTTCGATCGGTGCTTGCGCAACCCCCGGTCGCATCTTCAAGGGTCAGCGTATGGCTGGCCGCATGGATGGTGTCCGTCGTACCGTCCAGAACCTTCGCGTTCAGGCCGTTGACGTGGAAAAGGGTCTGCTCCTGATCTCGGGTGCGATTCCCGGACCTAAGAACGGCATCGTGCTGGTTCGCTCCGCTGTGAAGGGTGCGTGATCATGTCTGAAATCCGTACCATCGATGTTCTGGACCTGCAGGGCAAGAAGGCCGGCATCGGTCGATCTTCCCCGCAGAGGTCTTTGACGTTGAGACCAACATTCCCGCTGATGCACCAGGTCGTCGTCGCTCAGCTTGCTGCAGGCCGTCAGGGCACGCACGCAACCAAGACGCGCGGCATGGTTTTCCGGTGGCGGTAAGAAGCCGTTCCGCCAGAAGGGCACCGGTAACGCTCGTCAGGGCTCCATCCGTGCGCCTCACTTCACCGGCGGTGGCATCGTCCACGGTCCTCAGCCTCGCGATTACTCGCAGCGCACCCCCAAGAAGATGAAGGTCGGCGCTCTGCGTTCGGCTCTGTCTGACCGTGCACGCAATGGTCGCATCCACGTCGTGACCGCTCTGTTCGAAGGCGAGAAGCCCTCGACCAAGCAGGCACTGGCCGCGGTTCGCGCACTTGTTGCTGACCGTCCGGCACTAGTCGTGCTCGAGCGCGGCGATGAGCTTTCGGCTCTGTCGCTCCGCAACGCTCGCGAGGTTCACGTGCTGTGGGCCGATCAGCTCAACACCTATGACGTCCTCGATCACGAAGATGTCATCTTCACCCAGGGCGCCCTCGAGGCATTCCTTGGCACCAAGGAGGAAACGAAGTGAGCTCGATCGAAGCCGCTAAGAACCCCCGCGACATCATCCTGCGTCCGGTTGTCACCGAGAAAGTCCTCGATCCTGATGGACCAGGGCAAAGTACACCTTCGAAGTTGATCCTCGTTCGAACAAGACCGAGATCAAGATGGCCGTCGAAGCGATCTTCGGCGTGAAGGTTGCCTCTGTGGCGACGCAGAACCGCAAGGGCAAGGTTTACCGCACTCGCAACGGAATCGGCACGCGCAAGGGATGTCAAGCGCGCGATCGTGACCCTGCGTGAAGGCACCATCGACATCTTCGGCGAGCAGGCCTGAGCGTCGGAGAACAGAGGAAAATCATGGGAATTCGCAGGTACAAGCCCACGACCCCGGGTCGTCGTGGTTCGAGCGTCTCTGACTTCGTCGAGATCACTCGTTCGAGCCCGAAAAGTCGCTGGTGCGTCCGCTGCACAAGACTGGCGGCCGTAACAACAACGGCCGTGTGACTGCTCGCCACCGTGGCGGCGGCCATAAGCGCGCCTACCGCGTGATCGACTTCCGTCGTCACGACAAGGATGGCGTGCCCGCACGGGTCGCTCACATCGAGTACGACCCCAACCGCACCGCTCGTATCGCCCTCCTGCACTACGCAGACGGCGAGAAGCGTTCATCCTGGCACCTGCCAAGCTCAATCAGGGCGATCTTGTCGAGGTCCGGCCCCGCGGCCGATATTAAGCCCGGCAACAACCTGCCCCTGCGCAACATCCCCTTGGGTACCGTTGTCCACGCTGTGGAGCTCTACCCCGGTGGCGGCGCAAAGATTGCACGCTCCGCTGGAACCTCGGTTCAGCTCGTCGCAAAGGAGGCCGCTTCGCTCAGCTGCGTATGCCCTCCGGTGAAATTCGCAACGTCGAAATCACCTGCCGCGCCACCATTGGTGAGGTCGGCAACGCCGAGCAGTCCAACATCAACTGGGGCAAGGCCGGCCGTATGCGCTGGAAGGGCAAGCGCCCGCACGTCCGTGGTGTTGTTATGAACCCGGTTGACCACCCGCACGGTGGTGGTGAAGGCCGTACCTCTGGTGGTCGTCACCCTGTGTCGCCTAGGGGCAAGCCCGAGGGACGCACCCGTCGTCCGAACAAGGCCAGCGACCGCATGATCGTGCGTCGTCGCAAGACCGGCAAGAATCGCTGAGTAGGAGCTGGGAATGCCTCGTGGTTTGAAGAAGGGCCCTTCGTCGACGATCACCTCATGAAGAAGGTTGACGCCGCGGTCGAATCGGCTCTAAGAACGTTATCAAGACTTGGTCGCGCCGCTCGGTCATCACCCGGATTTCCTGGGTCTGACCATCGCCGTGCACGACGGTCGTAAGCACGTGCCCTGTTTTCGTCACTGAGTCGATGGTGGGCCACAAGCTCGAGAGTTCGCTCCACGCGCACTTTCCGTAGCCACGACAAGGACGATCGCAAGGGACGTCGGCGCTGAGCCGGCCTTGCGTAACGGAAAAAAGGCAGGGATTTCATGGAAGCCAAAGGCGCAGGCGCGTTTTGTCCGCGTCACGCCCCAGAAGGCACGCCGTGTCGTGAACGAGGTTCGCGGCAAGGCTGCTTTGGAGGCAGCCGACATTCTGCGGTTCGCCCCGCAGGCCGTCGCCACCGATGTCCGCAAGGTGCTCTTGAGCGCAGTCGCTAACGCGAAGGTGAAGGCTGAAGCCGCTAAGGGAGACCTTCAACGAGGCGGATCTTTTGATCCTCGAAGCCTACGTTGATGAAGGTCCCACGATGAAGCGCTTCCGCCCCGCGCTCAGGGGCCGTGCAGGACGCATTCTTAAGCGCACCAGCCACATCACCGTTGTGGTTGGCACTAGGGAAGATCAGAAGAAGGGAGACCGGTAAATGGGCCAGAAGGTTAACCCACCGGGTTCCGCCTGGGAATCACAACTGATCACCGGTCTCGCTGGTTCCTCCGATTCGACGACTGCGGGTCAGCGCTACGCCGACTACGTTGCAGAAGATGTCGCAATTCGTAAGAACCTGACTGAGAACCTTGAGCGCGCAGGTATTGCAAAGGTCGATATCGAGCGTACGCGTGACCGCGTTCGCGTTGATCTGCACACCGCTCGCCCCGGTATCGTTATTGGTCGCCGCGGAGCAGAAGCAGATCGTCTTCGTCAGAACCTGGAGAAGCTCACCGGCAAGCAGGTTCAGCTGAACATCCTCGAGGTGAAGAACCCCGATCTGGATGCACAGCTGGTCGCACAGGGAATTGCTGAGCAGCTCGCTGCTCGTGTCTCTTTCCGTCGTGCAATGCGTAAGGGCATTCAGTCCGCACAGCGTGCGGGAGCCAAGGGCATCCGTGTCCAGGTCTCCGGCCGTCTGGGTGGCGCTGAAATGAGCCGTAGCGAGTTCTACCGCGAAGGCCGTGTCCCGCTGCAGACCCTGCGTGCAAACATCGACTTTGGATTCCACGAGGCCCGTACGACCTTTGGTCGCATTGGCGTCAAGGTGTGGATCTACAAGGCGATATCACCGAGCGTGAGTTTGCCCGCCAGCAGGCTGAGCAGGCCAACCGCGGTGGACGTGGACGCGGCGATCGTCGCAACCCCGTCGCGGACAGCGTGGCCAGCAGCAGCACGAGAACACTCAGCAGCAGGCAGCTCCGGCTGAAGCACCTGCCGCTACCGAGACCGGAACGGAGGCCTGAGCCCAATGCTCATTCCCGTCGTACTAAGTGGCGCAAGCAGCACCGCCCGCACCGCACCGGTTTTTGCTACCGGCGGCACGGAGCTCGCATTTGGCGATTACGGGATTCAGGCACTCGAGGGTGCCTACGTCACCAACCGTCAGATCGAAGCTGCTCGTATCGCAATGACCCGTCACGTCAAGCGTGGTGGCAAGGTGTGGATCAACATCTTCCCGGACCGCCCGCTGACCAAGAAGCCCGCCGAAACTCGTATGGGTTCCGGTAAGGGTGCCGTCGAGTGGTGGGTTGCTCCCGTTAAGCCGGGACGCATTATGTTCGAGCTGGCCGGTGTGCCCGAGGCCTTGCTCGCGAGGCAATGCGCCGCGCCCAGCACAAAGCTTCCGATGAAGACCCGTTTCGTGGTCCGCGAGGGTGGTGACAACTGATGGCAGATAAGGGTCTGACCACCGCCGATCTCGACGCCATGGACGATGCACAGCTGTCCAAGGAGCTTGAGAAGGCAAAAGGCTGAGCTCTTCAACCTCCGCTTCGCGCAGGCAGTTGGCTCCCTTGAAGACAACGGTCGTATGAAGACTGTTCGTCGCAATATTGCCCGCATTTACACCATCGCGCGTGAACGGGAGCTTGGCTACCGCACCGCACCTGGCACTGAGGTGACTAACATGGCAGAAACCACTGTGCGCAACGAGCGCAAGGTCCGTCGTGGATACGTCACCAGTGACAAGATGGACAAGACCGTTGTCGTCGAGATCGAGGACCGTGTCAAGCACGCCCTCTACGGCAAGGTTATGCGCAAGAGCAAGAAGGTCAAGGTTCACGACGAGCACAACGAGTGCTCCGTTGGCGACCTCGTCCTGATTATGGAGACTCGTCCGCTCTCCGCCACCAAGCGGTGGCGCGTGGTCGAGATTCTCGAAAAGGCGAAGTGACCTTCGCCCTAACAGACCGAAAATCCGTTCGGCAAGGCTCGGCCCTCGGAGGTAACTCCGGGGCAGAGAACCGGCTCGACGACAGGAGTCAGTAGAAAATGATCCAGCAGGAGTCGCGACTGAAGGTCGCCGACAACACAGGTGCCAAGGAAATCCTCACCATCCGTGTTCTCGGCGGATCTGGTCGGCGTTATGCCGGAATCGGCGACGTGATCGTCGCCACCGTCAAGGATGCAATCCCCGGCGGAAATGTTAAGAAGGGGGACGTCGTTAAGGCGGTCGTCGTGCGTACGCGCAAGGAGACCCGTCGCCCCGACGGTTCCTACATCCGTTTCGATGAAAACGCGGCAGTCATTCTCAAGAATGACGGTGAACCCCGCGGTACGCGTATCTTCGGTCCCGTGGGCCGCGAGCTGCGCGAAAAGAAGTTCATGCGAATCGTTTCTCTCGCACCGGAGGTGATCTGATGGCAGCGAAGATTCGTAAGGGTGACTTGGTCGAGGTCGTTCGCGGACGTACCTCGGACGAAAAGAACTCGCAAAGCGCAACGCACGCCGTGCCGAGCAGGGGCCTCGAGCCCCTCAAGCCCGGCGACAAGGGGCAAGCAGGGGTCGCGTTATTCGCGTTTTCCCCGCTCAGGAGAAGGTCCTCGTTGAGGGCATCAACCTGAAGACCCGCCACGTGCGTCAGGGACAGACCCAGGGCCAGGCTGGTGGCATCATCACCGTCGAGGCTCCGATCTCGCTGTCGAAGGTTGCTCTGGTTGATCCTGAGACGAAGCAGCGCGTTCGCGTTGGCTTCCGTGAGGACACCGTTGAGCGTGACGGCCGTACGCGCACCGTTCGCGTTCGCGTCACCCGTGGCGGGGCCCGTCGCGGCATCGAGCAGGGCAAGGAGATCTGATTATGGCCCCGCGTTTGAAGGAAAAGTACAACTCCGAAATTCGCGATGCTCTGCGCGCTGAATTCAAGCACGCAAAACCCCATGGAGGTGGGCGGTCTGACCAAGATCGTCGTCAACATGGGCGTCGGCGAGGCTGCTCGTGACTCGAAGGCACGAGGGCGCGATCCGCGACCTCACCGCCATCACCGGTCAGAAGCCTCAGACGAGCAAGGCGAAGAAGTCCATCGCACAGTTCAAGCTGCGCGAAGGCCAGGTTATTGGCGCATACGTCACCCTCCGTGGCGACCGCATGTAGGAGTTCCTGGACCGCCTCCTCTCGACTGCGCTCCCGCGTATTCGTGACTTCCGCGGTCTGTCCTCGAAGCAGTTCGATGGACACGGCAACTACACCTTTGGCCTGACGGAGCAGTCCATGTTCCACGAGATCGATCAGGATTCCATCGACCGCGTTCGCGGTATGGACATCACGGTCGTTACCTCGGCCTCCACCGACGAAGAAGGCCGTGCTCTTCTGCGTCACCTCGGCTTCCGTTTAGGGGAGGACTGACCATGGCTAAGACGTCACTGAAGATCAAGGCTGCGCGTAAGCCCAAGTTCGGCGTGCGTGGCTACACCCGGTGCAACCGTTGCGGTCGTCCCGCTCGGTGTACCGCAAGTTCGGACTGTGCCGTGTGTGCCTGCGTGAGCTCGCCCTTCGTGGCGATCTCCCGGGTGTCACCAAGAGCAGCTGGTAAAACTGACGTCGTAGGTCCCGGTTTTCCGGAGAAACCGCGACGAGGAAGGGGAGAATCCCCAAATGACAATGACTGATCCGATCGCAGATATGCTGACGCGTCTGCGTAACGCGAACCACGCGCGCCACGAGTCGGTTTCCATGCCGTACTCGAAGCTCAAAGGCCGCGATCGCGAAGATTCTCGTCGAGGAAGGCTACATCGCTTCCATCGACGTCGAGGATGCCAAGGTCGGCAAGACGCTGGTTCTTACTCTCAGTACGGCTCGCACCGCGAAGCCGCTATCGAGGGTCTGCAGCGCGTCTCCAAGCCCGGTCTGCGCGTCTACGCCAAGTCCACCAACCTGCCCAGGTCCGCGGCGGCCTCGGCGTGGCAATTCTGTCCACGTCTTCCGGCCTGCTCACCGACCGTCAGGCAGCCGAGAAGGGTGTGGGTGGGGAAGTCCTCGCCTACATCTGGTGATGAGGAGGCTGAAGAATGTCGCGTATTGGTAAGAATCCGATCGAAATTCCCGCGGGCGTCGACGTCACCATCAACGGTGCAGACGTTACCGTTAAGGGCCCCAAGGGAACACTGAGCCACGTTGTGCCTGAACCCATCAGCGCCACCATCGATGAAGGCCAGGTCGTTGTGACCCGTCCTTCCGATGATCGTGTTGCTCGTTCGCTCCACGGCCTGACCCGCACCCTGATCGCCAACATGATCGAAGGTGTGACGAAGGGCTTCTCGAAGCAGCTTGAAATTGCCGGTACCGGTTACCGCGTCGTTGCAAAGGGCAAGGACCTCGAGTTCTCCCTCGGCTTCTCGCACACCGTTTTCGTTCCGGCGCCCGAAGGCATCGAGTTCTCCGTCGAATCTCAGACGAAGTTCACCGTGTCGGGCATCGACAAGCAGCTCGTTGGAGACCGCCGCTCGCATCCGTAAGCTCAAGAAGCCTGAACCCTACAAGGGCAAGGGTATCCACTACGTGGGCGAGACCATCCGTCGCAAGGTCGGAAAGGCTGGTAAGTGATGGCGTACACAGTCAAGGGGCAAGGGCAAGTTCGTCGCTCGCAAGCGTCGTCACCTGCGCCTGCGCAAGAAGGTTCAGGGCACCCCTTCGCGTCCGCGTTTGGTTGTCACCCGTTCGAACCGCCACATGGTCGCACTAGGGTTGTGGACGATACCATCGGTCACACCTGGTCTCCGCTTCGACCTTGGAAGCAGCACTTGTTGCCGCTGAAGGGACGAAGAAGGACAAAAGCCTACCAGGTCGGCACTCTCATTGCAGAGCGCGCAAAGGCCGCAGGCATCACCGCTGTGGTCTTCGACCGCGGTGGCAATAAAGTACCACGGCCGCGTTGCGGCAGTCGCGAAAGCCGCCCGTGAGGGCGGACTTGAGCTGTGACTGAGCCTCGAGGAAAGAGAGATCAACTGATGGCTGCATCGCAGCGAGGCAGGAACGGTCGGGAAGGCGCCGAGCGCTCTGGCGACGGCGAACGCCGTGACCGCCGCTCCGGTCGCGAGAACCGCGACACCCGTCGGGGCGAAAGTAAAGATCAGTACATCGAGCGTGTTGTCACCATCAACCGCGTTTCCAAAGGTTGTGAAGGGTGGACGTCGTTTCTCCTTCACCGCTCTGGTTGTCGTCGGTGACGGTGAAGGCACCGTCGGTGTCGGCTACGGAAAGGCCAAGGAAGTTCCCCAGGCTATTTCAAGGGTGTTGAGGAAGCGAAGAAGAACTTCTTCCGCGTCCCGATGATCCGCCGCACCATCACCCACGTTGTTCAGGGGCCGCGACGCGGCAGGTGAAGTTTCTGCTTCGCCCGCCGCCCCCGGTACCGGCGTTATCGCCGGCGGCCCCGTCCGTGCAGTCCTCGAGGCTGCAGGGCGTCCACGACGTGCTGACGAAGTCGCTCGGTTCTGACAACGCAATCAACATTGTTCACGCAACTGTTGCTGCACTGAAGCTTCTGGAACAGCCCTGAAGCGGTCGCAGCTCGCCGCGGTCTTCCGCTCGAGCGCGTTGCTCCCGCTTCCATGCTCCGTGCACGCGCAGAAGGCGAAGCTGAGAAAGCGCGCTGCCGCTGAGGCAAGCGAAGCTGATAAGGCTGCTGCGGGGTGACTGAGTGATGGCAAAGCTGAAGATCACACAGGTCAAGTCCTCCATTGGCGCCAAGCAGAACATGAAGGACACACTGCGCACCCTCGGGCTGCGCAAGATCGGCCAGAGCGTCGTTCGTGAGGATGCAGAAACCGTTCGCGGTGCCATCCACACCGTTCGTCACCTGGTTACAGTTGAGGAGGTCGACTGACCATGGCGGACTCCACGAAGAACACCGGTGAGAGCAGGGTCGCGTCGTTCGACTGCACCACCTGCGTCCCGCCGCTGGTGCAAAGACCGCGAAGACCCGCGTCGGTCGCGGTGAAGGTTCAAAGGGTAAGACCGCTGGACGTGGTACCAAGGGCACGAAGGCTCGTTACCAGGTTCCCGCAGGCTTCGAGGGTGGCCAGATGCCCATCCACATGCGCCTTCCCAAAGCTGCGCGGCTTCAAGAACCCCTTCCGCGTTGAGTACCAGGTCGTCAACGTTGGTCGTCTGCAGGAGCTCTTCCCCGAAGGTGGAAAGGTGACTGTTGAGGATCCGTTGCACGTTCCTGCAGTGCGCGACGGTTGGGCAGTGAAGGTGCTCGGCACCGGTGAGCTCACCGTTAAGCTCGATATCGAGGTCGACTCTTGGTCGGCTTCGGCAGAAGCGAAGATTACTGCTGCAGGCGGTTCTATCAAGACCCGCTGAGTGGTGATTGCCACGGGGGTGGCTCGGTTTCAGGCTGCCCCCGTTTCGCTTTCTTGCATGTCGAGGCCGTTTCCCAGTCGCTGAAACCCCCGATTTCAGTGGCTATCCAAGCGGGAGATGGCCTTTACCCATATCACAGTTTCTCAAGTTCTCTACTTTTGATTCACAGTATCCCTGCCATTTCAGGTAGTCTTTTGAGAGTCGTGCGATCTAAATGGTCGCAATTATTTCGTTACGTAGGGAGGAAGCCTTGCTCAGTGCGTTCGCGCAGGCATTCCGTACCCCAGATCTCCGCCGGAAACTTCTGTTCACGCTATTCATCATGGCGATGTTCCGTCTGGGCTCTTTTCATCCCAACTCCGGGCGTTGATTCGCAGGGCAGTCAACAAGTGTCTTGCTCAACAGAGCGACGCGTCGCTGCTGGACTTGGTGAACCTCTTCTCTGGTGGTGCGCTCCTCCAATTGTCGATCTTCGCGCTGGGTATCATGCCTTATATCACCGCGTCGATCATCATCCAGCTTCTGCGCGTCGTGATTCCTCGTTTTGACGATCTGCACAAGAAGGTCAGACCGGCCAAACGAAGCTCACTCAGTACGCGTTATCTGACAATTTTCTTGGGCATTCTTCAGTCCACAACCATCATTTCGCTGGCCCGTTCAGGAAATCTTTTTGCCGGATGTTCTGAGAAGATCATCCCCTCGAATTCAGTGTGGACCTTCCTTCTAATGATGATCGTCATGACCGCCGGTACCGGTGTCATCGTGTGGCTCGGCGAATTGATCACCGAACGCGGTATCGGTAACGGTATGTCGCTGTTGATCTTTACTTCCATTACCGCGCGTATGCCTTCCCAGCTTCTGACCATCGGACAGAGCGGTAAGTGAGGGAGCGGTCTTCGCGATCATCGGCCTGATGCTTATCGTATCGATCGTCGTGGTTTATCTGGAGCAGGCGCAACGCCGAATTCCCGTTCAGTACGCAAAGCGCATGATCGGTCGCCGTCAGTACGGTGGTACAACGACTTACATTCCTCTGAAGATCAATATGTCGGGCGTTATCCCCGTCATCTTCGCTTCTTCACTTTTGGCATTCCCCCCGATGCTTGCACAGTTCGGCAGCCAGGACTCCAAGTGGGTCCAGTGGATTAGCGTAAACTTCCACCAGGACGCATGGCCCTACTTGACCACCTACGCCCTACTCACACTTTTCTTCACCTTCTTCTACACCGCGATTACCTTCGATCCCGATGAGTAGCGGACAACATGAAGCGTTACGGCGGCTTCATTCCCGGATACCGCGCAGGCCGTCCGACGGCTGAGTTCCTGCGTTACGTGATGAACCGAATCACAACCGCCGGTGCGCTCTACCTGGTCATCGTTGCGCTCATTCCTTCGTTGGCGATCATTCCGTTGCACATTTCCCAAGGACAGATGCCCTTCGGCGGCACGACCCTTCTGATTATCATCGGTGTTGGCCTGCAGACGGTGAAGGAAATCAACACTCAGCTTCAACAGCATCACTACGAAGGATTCTTGCGATGACCGCTATCGTTCTCCTCGGCCCTCCCGGAGCTGGTAAGGGAACCCAGGCCGCGCGTATCGCCGAGCGCCTGAACATTCCCGCCATCTCCACCGGAGAGATCTTCCGCGCCAATATGTCTGAGGGCACGGAATTGGGCAAACGAGCCAAGGGAATACATGGAACGCGGAGAGTTCGTTCCTGATTCGGTAACGAACCCCATGGTGAAGGTACGTCTTTCGGCGCCGGATACCGCCAACGGCTTCCTCCTTGACGGCTACCCCCGCACCTTGGAACAGGCACATGCTCTGCGTGACATGCTTGCTGAACTTGGTGTGAGCTTGGATGTCGTCATGGAGATTCAGGTTGACGAAGACGAGGTCGTGGCTCGCATGCTCAAGCGTGCAACCGAGCAGAACCGCTCGGATGACACTGAGCCCGTGATTCGTCACCGCCTTGAGATCTACCACGAGCTGACTGAGCCCACGGCAACCTACTACGCCGATCAAGACCTACTCCAGGGTCGTTGACGGACGCGGTTCGATCGACGAAGTGAGCGAGCGTATCTTCGCGCTTCTCGACGGTCTCAACAAGTAAGCAACACGTACCCTGGCGCTGCTCAGCGCTGATACGGAACCGGGGCGCGGTGGTGAAAGCCATCGCGCCCCGGAGTTTCATCCAAAGGAAGCACAATGTCCCACATTGAATACAAGACCCTTGATCAGATCAAGTGGATGCGAGAAGCCGGGCTGGTTGTTGCAGAAATTCACCGAAGCCTGCGAGAGGCGGCTCGTCCCGGCGTAACTACCGGAGAACTGGACGAGGTCAGCGCAGATGCGATCCGTCGTTGCGGTGCGCGCTCGAACTTCCTCAATTACTACGGCTATCCCGCAACGGTGTGTATTTCCCCCAATGACGTGATCGTTCACGGCATCCCCGGGAAGCGCAAGCTTGCTATTGGTGACATTGTGACCTTCGACTGCGGGGCATGGCTTGAGCGTAGTGGTCAACAGTGGCACGGAGATGCTGCATTCTCGATGATCGTCGGAGATGAATTCACTTCTGATGAAGAGTTTGCGCGTTCATGGGTTCGTCGTCACCAAGGTCCGGGCGCAGGAAAACGCTGGGGGAGTGCAATCCCTTCAGCTCCTCAGAGTGAGGCGGGGAAACCAGCGCGGACTCAGCAGGGGAAGTTTCGCGCCAGGGGAGCGTTGCGCGCAGGCGCGAGCTAGACCTCGTTACTCGTGAGGCTCTGTGGGCGGCGCTTGCCTCGGTTGCTCGCGGAAAGCGCGTGAGCGCAGTTGGCGAGGCCGTCGAGCGCGTCGTTGCCGAGCGTGCGGAGGACCTCGGTTGGGAAGCGGGAATTATCGAGGACTTCACCGGACATGGGATTGGCACCGCGATGCACCAAGATCCGGAAGTGCTGAACTATCGCGTGCGTGGCATGATGCCGAAGTTGCGTCCCGGAATGGTTCTGGCTGTTGAGCCGATGCTGACCAGCGGCGATATTGAAAATGTCACCGAGAATGACGACTGGACAGTTCGTACAGTCGATGGCTCAGATGCCGCTCAATGGGAGCACACCATCGCGATTTTGGATGACGGCGTCGCGATCTTGAGTGCAGTTGACGGGGGAGTAGCAGGGCTCGCGCCCTTCGGTGTCACTCCTGTTTTGCTGGACTAGCTTCCCGCGCGTGTCTATGTTGACAGCTCGCTGGAATTAAGCGTGAGGCGATAGACACCGCATCCAGCTTTCCAAGAAGGGCCAAAAATAGCGTAGGCTCGACCCTTGGACGTGTCTTTGGGGGCAGTATGCCTGTTTCAGGGACGATCCCGAACGGTCTCAGGCCGTTCGAATCCGAAAAAGTAGTAGAGGATAGACGGAGGATATGGCGAAGAAGGACGGCGTCATCGAAATCGAAGGCACGGTTATCGAAGCCTTGCCGAATGCGATGTTCCGCGTGGAATTGAGCAATGGACACATCGTGCTTGGCCACATTGCCGGCAAGATGCGTCAGCACTACATCCGCATTCTGCCCGAGGACCGAGTGGTCGTCGAGCTGAGCCCCTACGACCTCTCTCGAGGCCGCATCGTCTACCGCTACAAGTGAACACACCGACACAAGCTACCTGCGGGTAGCGGAGGTACCACCATGAAGGTCAAGCCGAGTGTCAAGAAGATCTGTGACAAGTGCAAGGTGATTCGTCGCCATGGCAACGTCATGGTCATCTGTGACAACCCCAGGCACAAGCAGCGCCAGGGGCTGAACCCTCGCTGTGATAACGCCGGAGTAATCCGGCAGCATCATTCCACACGCGCTTGCGCGACCCTCGGTTCGGAGGCCGGGGCCGGGTGGCTCACCCGGGAGGAGTGGTGACGACCTCCGATAAACAATTTGGAGCATAAACATGGCACGTATTGCCGGCGTCGACCTCCCTCGCGAAAAGCGTATGGAGATCGCGCTCACGTACATTTATGGAGTTGGACGCACCCGCGCCAAGGAGACCCTCGAGGCCACCGGCGTGAGCTCCCGATCTTCGCGTGAAGGATGCCACCGAGGAAGACCTCGTCAAGCTTCGCGAATACATCGAGAACACCTTTAAGGTGGAAGGCGATTTGCGTCGTGAGGTCCAGGCAGACATCCGTCGCAAGATTGAGATCGGATCCTACCGGGGACTTCGTCACCGTCGTGGCCTGCCGGTCACGGTCAGCGCACCAAGACCAATGCGCGTACCCGTAAGGGCCCCAAGCGCACCGTTGCGGGTAAGAAGAAGGCCAAGTAAAGGCCGCTAAGTCCAGCGTGGACTTTTTAACACGACTTCGAAGGAACTGAAACACATGGCTGCAAAGACCACTCGTTCCGGCGCGGGACGCAAGCCGCGCCGCAGGATTTCAAAGAACGTCACTCACGGACACGCGTACATCAAGTCGACGTTCAACAACACTATCGTTTCCATTACCGACCCTACCGGTGCGGTGATCTCCTGGGCCTCCTCCGGCCAGGTGGGCTTCAAGGGTTCGCGTAAGTCGACCCCCTTCGCTGCTCAGCTTGCTGCCGAGGCCGCCGCGCGTCGCGCACAGGAACACGGCATGAAGAAGGTCGACGTCTTCGTGAAGGGTCCCGGCTCCGGCCGCGAGACCGCGATCCGTTCGCTTCAGGCTGCTGGCCTGGAGGTCGGCTCGATCCAGGACGTGACGCCCCAGGCATTCAACGGCGCTCGTCCCCCGAAGCGTCGTCGCGTCTGAGCGGAGGGTGGAGATCCCACGGAAATCCACCCCCACGTCTGGGCGGGATCACACAAGAATACGTGGCCTCGTCCTTACCTTTTCCCCGCAATGCGGGACCCCGATCCGGCGTCATATGGCGGGCGCCGGGAAGAAAGGACTAAGACGTGCTCATTGCAGAGCGACCCATCCTGACCGAAGAGAAGGTCAGCGAACTGCGCTCCCGTTTCATCCTGGAGCCCCTCGAGGCCCGGTTTCGGCTACACGCTGGGTAACTCCTGCGCCGAACCCTGCTCTCGTCGATCCCCGGCGCTGCCGTGACCTCCATCCGCATTGATGGTGTGCCTCACGAGTTCCGGACGATCGAGGGTGTGAAGGAAGACGTTGCCGAGATCATCCTGAACATCAAGCAGATCGTTCTCTCCTCCGAGAACGACGAGCCTGTTGTCATGTACCTGCGTAAAGGCAGGCCGGGAGAAGGTCGTCGCGGGGATATCACCCTCCGGCCGGCGTCGAGATTCACAACCCCGATCTGCATCTGGCGACCCTCAATGACAAGGGCAAGCTTGAGATCGAGCTGACCGTCGAGCGTGGCCGCGGCTACGTGTCGGCTGCTCAGAACAAGGATCCCCAGGCTGAAATTTCCGCATCCCGATCGATTCGATCTACTCTCCCGTTGTCAAGGTGACCTACAAGGTTGAGGCAACTCGTGTTGAGCAGCGCACCGACTTCGATCGCCTGATCATCGACGTTGAGACCAAGCCGGCAATCACCCCGCGTGACGCCGTTGCCTCCGCTGGCAAGACCTTGGTTGAGCTCTTTGGTTTGATGCGTGAACTGAACGAGGAAGCCGAAGGCATTGAAGTCGGTCCCTCGACCACGGATGCCACCCTCGCTGCCGACCTCGCGCTGCCCATTGAGAACCTCGGCCTGCAGTCGCGTTCCTACAACGCACTGCGTCGTCGCGGAATCCTCACTGTTGGCGAGCTCGTGGCTCACTCCGAGGCGGATCTGCTTGACATTCGCAACTTCGGTACGAAGTCGATTGAAGAAATCAAGGAAGCTCTTGCAACCCTTGGGATGACCCTGAAGGATTCTGTCCTGCCCTCCGGTGAGGCCAGCGAATCCGGTTCCATCCACTTCAGCGACGATCAGTCCATCTGACATGCTGCGTCCGATGGACGCATAAATTCCTAGGAGACAAAATGCCCACCCCCAAGAAGGGTGCTCGTCTGGGCGGAAGCCCGGCACACCAAGCTGATCCTCAAGAACCTTGCGACTCAGCTCATTGAACACCGCTCGCTCACCACGACCGAGGCCAAGGCTAAGGCCCTGCGCCCCTTCGTTGAGAAGCTCGTGACCAAGGCAAAGCGTGGCGACATGCACGCTCGCCGTACCGTGGCTCGCGTCATCACCGACAAGAACGCCCTGTACACCCTGTTCGACGTCATCGCTCCCGCGCTTGATCCCGAGCGTCAGGGGCGGCTACACCCGCCTGACCCGCGTGGGTAACCGCAAGGGCGACAATGCTCCTCTGATGCAGATTGAGTTCTGCATGGAGGCCGTTGAGAAGAAGGCAGTCGTGAAGTCTGCTGAGAAGACCGCCGAAAAGGCCGCTGCAGCCGAGGTTGCAGCAGAGGCTGAGGAAGCTGCAGAGGCCGCTTCCGAGCGCGCCGAAGAGGCTCGCGAAGAGGGCGATCTTGCCATGGCTAACGAGGCTGAGGAAATCGCAGCCGAGGCCGGCGAAGAGGCTGACGCCGCTTTGCAGGTCGAAGAAGAAAGTGATCTCTTTCGCGTAAGCGACTGAAAGGGGCCGGTACCACCCGTGGTACCGGCCCCTGTCGTGCCGATCCTAGCCTTAATATTTCTTGTCTTTTCAGGATGAAAGCCACCGGTGGCTGTAGCCTGTACCTATGACTCGCGAGATGACACTGGCAGTGGATTGCGGCGGTGGCGGAATTAAAGCGTCCGTCCTTGATGGGCAGGGGAACAATGGTTGCTCCGCCTAAACGGACGCCCACTCCCTACCCGCTTCCTCCTGAATTGTTGGTTCAGACGATTATCGATCTTGCCGCTCAGCTTCCAGAAGCTCATCGCGTGACCGTTGGGATGCCGGGAATGATTCGTCATGGGGTTGTGATTGCAACCCCGCACTACATCACGAAGGACGGGCCGCGCTCACGTGTTCTTCCCTGAACTCGTTGAAGTGGGATCACTTTGACATGGGACAGTCGGTTGAGAGTGCTCTTGGCATTCCGACCAAGGTTCTCAATGACGCTGAAGTTGCCGGAGCCGGTGTGATCACCGGACGTGGTCTAGAAATGATCATCACACTGGGTACGGGGCTTGGAAACGCGGTCTTTGATGGTGGGCAGCTTTCGCCACACGTTGAGGTCTCACAGGGGCCGATTCGATGGGGTCTCACCTACGACGATTACATCGGCGAGCATGAGCGACTTCGCCTGGGAGACGTTCATTGGTCCCGCCGCGTTCGCCGAGTCGTGGATGGTCTGCGCCCCATGTACATGTGGGATCGTCTGTATTTTGGGTGGTGGCAATTCAAAACGAATTGTCCCAACCTACCGTGACCGTCTTGGTGAGGACGTCATTATCGTGCCCAATGATGCTGGCATTATCGGAGGCGTGCGCTCATGGGAGCTCTAAGTACTTCCCAGCTGCGGATCCGTCTGGATCTTGCCTACGATGGCACTTTCTTCCACGGATGGGCTGCACAAGATGGCCTCCGTACTGTTCAGGGCGTTCTTACCCAAGCACTTTCGACGATTTTGCGCCGTCCTGTGATCCTGACTGTTGCTGGACGAACTGATGCCGGAGTTCATGCGCGTCATCAAGTTGCCCATTTTGATTGCGCTTCTGACGCATTCCAGTCTTTGGTGCGAGAATCCGATCGCCCCGAAGACGACGAAGAACTCAACCAGGCCTGCTGTCGCGCCCTGTTGCGCCGGGTGAACTCGCTTCTTGGTCGTGAATACATCGAATATATGGCGACAACAGGTGTCAAAGTGCCCCGAGGACTGCTGATGCCCGCCTGTCGGAAGTAAAGGTGGTGCCCGCGGACTTCGACGCTCGTTTCGCAGCGCTTGAGCGTTCCTACACCTATCGCCTCGTCCCTGAGGGCCAACTTCCTTTGGCGCGGCGCTGGGACGTGTACGAGGTTGCCCAGCCCCTTGACATCGAGGCGATGAACCGAGCAGCGCAGCCTCTTCTGGGCGAGCACGAATTCCTTGCCTTCTGCCGCCCGCGTGAGGGGGCAACGACAATCCGCGAACTGCGTGAGTTGCGCATTGTTCCCGAGGCCGGGGAGACCGGGGTACTCGAGTGTCATGTGCGCGCTGATGCCTTCTGCCATTCCATGGTTCGTTCCCTTGTTGGCGCTTTAATTGAGGTCGGTAGGGGAGCGCGCGAGGAAAGTTGGCCCGCGCAGCTGCTTGAGAAGGCCTCGCGCCAAGAGGCGGCACCGATTGCCCCAGCGCATGGGCTGACCCTGGAATCCGTGAGTTATCCCGACGAGGCCGAGTGGAGCGATCAGGTCCACCGGGCGCGCCGTGTCCGTGGCTTTGCCTTTGACGGAAGCCTTGAAGAATGGGCCATGGGCGGCAATTGCTGCGCTGGTTGATTCAGAAAACGATATGAGGAATAAGCCACACTCTGCTCTGTGCTTTGACCCCGCTGCCTTTTTGGCGCATAAACTAGCAGGTGCTGTGTGTCAGCTGGACCTCTGGTGCCTTCCCACTCGCCGGAGAAGAAATTCGGCTGACGCCTCGCGGAACCGTTTCATAGCGGGCCGGTGCGTCGAATACTCGATGCTAGGCCCCATGACAGAAAGAATTGAAGGTTACGCCCGTGCGCACCTATTCACCTAAGCCGGCGGATGCCGACAAGCAGTGGTACGTCATCGACGCCACTGACGTCGTCCTCGGTCGCCTGGCGGCTCAGTTGCCGCTATCCTTCGTGGGAAGCTACAAGCCGACGTTTGCCCCTCACCTCGATATGGGCGATTACGTCATCATCATTAATGCGGACAAGGTTGCCCTCACCGGTAAGAAGCTTGACCAGAAGATGGCCTACCGCCACTCCGGTCGCCCCGGTGGTCTGAGCGCAACACGCTATCGCGATCTCATGGCTGAGCGTCCTGAACGCGCAGTCGAGAAGGCAGTCCGCGGCATGCTTCCTCACACCAGCCTCGGCCGCGCGCAGTTCAGAAGCTGCACGTTTACGCCGGAGCTGAGCACCCGCACATCGGCCAGCAGCCGATTCCCTACGAAATCACCCAGGTCGCCCAGTGAGCGCGTCGCGCTTCTGAGCCCAACGAACTGCACTGAGGAGAACTGTGGCTGAGACCACCGAGATTCTTGAGCTGGATGAGGAAGTTGTCCCCAGCTCCTACACCACAGAGACTGAGTCAGCGCCTGCTGGTGCTGGTCAGTCCATCACCACGCCCGCGCGCGCCTTAGCCGCCGTAAAGGAAGCCGTTGCCCGTGTTCGCCTGGTTCCCGGCAACGGCCAGTGGACCATTAACGGACGCACTCTTGAAGATTACTTCCGAACAAGCTGCACCAGCAGCTCGTGAAATCCCCTTCACCCTGCTTGATATCGACGGTCGCTTCGATGTGATCGCTCGTATCAATGGCGGCGGCATCTCCGGCCAGGCCGGTGCGCTGCGCCTGGGCATCTCTCGCGCACTGAACGAGATCGATCGTGACGCGAACCGCCCCGCACTGAAGAAGGCTGGCTTCCTGACCCGCGATGCCCGCGGCTGTTGAGCGTAAGAAGGCAGGGCCTCAAGAAGGACGCAAGGCTTCGCAGTTCTCGAAGCGCTGATCTTCGCCTTTACTTCAAGGTGTGGCCCCAATCGGAAGATTGGGGCCACATTTTTGTATTCGAAATGCCTAGTTCTCTGCTTACTTTCCTGCAATGTTGGTTGCTAGTCAATCGATTGAGTGAACAGTGAGCAGCTAGAATAACGGTGGATTAATTTTCGAGCGGGAGGAACCCCGATGGCCAGGTTGTTCGGAACAGATGGCGTGCGCGGACTTGCAAATGTCGACTTGACTGCGCCACTTGCCTGGAACTGGGTGAAGCGGCAGCACGCCTGACGATTCAGGGACGCCCGGCCTCGGGACATAAACCAAAAGCAATCATTGGCCGCGATACGCGTATTTCCGGCGAGTTCCTGGACCATGCGCTGGCGGCGGGTTTGGCAAGTGCGGGAATGGATGTTGTCCGCGTTGGCGTTGTGACCACGCCGACCGTTGCGCATCTGACGGCCTCATCCTCAGTTGACTTGGGCGTCGCTGATTTCTGCCTCGCACAACCCCATGCCCGACAACGGCATTAAGTTCTTCGCTCACGGCGGCTGTAAGCTTCCCTGATCAGAGTTGAAGACCAGATTCAAGAGCTTCTGAACACTTCGTGGGATCGTCCGACCGGCGCTGCAGTCGGTGAGGTCGAATACGACGATGACTGGGCAGAAAAGTCCTACATCGAGCACTCTGATGACCTCCTTGGTACCGACCTTCATGGTCTACGCATTGCGGTTGACTGCGCCAATGGTGGTGCGTCTTTCCTTGCTCCCGAAGCCTTCCGTCAGGCGGGCGCCGATGCCGTTGTCATTAATGCAGCTCCCGATGGGCGCAACATTAACGACAAGGCCGGTTCCACTCATCCCGAGCAGCTTCAGGCCCTGACCGTTGCTTCTGAAGCTGATTTTTGGTGTTGCTTTACGATGGCGATGCCGACCGCTGCTTGGCTGTGGACCGCGATGGCAACATTGTTGACGGCGACAAGATCATGGGCGCACTTGCCGTCCATATGCGCGACGAAGGTCAGCTTGCCAAGGACACCTTGGTTGTTACTGTTATGTCGAATCTTGGCTTGATTCTTGCCATGCAAGAGGCAGGGATCAAGACGGTCCAGACCGGAGTCGGAGACCGTTATGTCCTAGAAGCCATGCTCGAGGGTGGATACTCCTGGGCGGCGAACAGTCCGGGCACATCATTGCGAAGAAGTATGCGACTACCGGTGATGGCATCCTTTCCTCGCTCCTGCTCGCACGCATGGTGAAGGAATCTGGACGCGATCTTGCAGACCTTACCGGCTTCATCAAGCGCCTCCCGCAGACCCTGATCAACGTTGGGGGAGTGGACCGTACTCGCGCAAACACCGATCCAACCGTGGCAGAGGCAGTTGCTGCTGCCGAGGCCGTGCTGGGCAATACCGGACGCGTGCTGCTGCGCCCTCCGGTACCGAGCCTCTGGTTCGCGTCATGGTCGAGGCGGCCACGCAGGCGCAAGCTGATGGCGTGGCCTCGCGCCTGGCTGACGTGGTGAAGGAAAGTCTAGCGCTGTGAGCCTCTGAGAGACGTACGCGTGTAGGGCGGCACCCACCGGTGCCCGCCCTGCGTGTATATACCCTCGGGTGCAGGCCGCCTGCCGTCCTCCTGTGTGGAGAGTATGGCAGGCGGCCTCGTGTCAAGGTAAGACGAATCGTCAGATCTTGGCGGCTCGAGCCACTCTAGCGGGATGCGTGTGAAGTACAGTCCCTGCATCTCGCGCTCCCACAGTAGGCCGAGGGTTCCGTCGGGCAGGATCGTCATGCACTGGTAGACGTAGTGCGTCGTGTTGAGGATCCTGCGATGCGTCCCTCGCGTTGGACTCGCGACTAGGGCAAGTCGAATCGCGCCCGGAAAGCGGGGGAGGGGGACAGGTACTGATCGACGCAGGTGCGCACGGTCTCGGCGTCGATGTCTTGATTCGTGAACAACTCCTGGATGGGCCGGGTTATCGCCCTGCGTGATCGGCTCGTACGTTCCTTCCGGCGAGTAGTAGAAGATGTCGCGGCTCACAACAGCCTCCGGGCGCTGCTTGGTCGTGGTGAGGACGGGGACGCGGCCGAAGATCGCGAGATCCCAGAGCTGCTTTCGAAATGTTCGCGGGGTCGGCGGGGGCGTAGTACATCATGTGGTTCGCCGGGATCGTAAAGAACAGGCCGTGCGGTGCCTGGATGAGGAAACGCGACATGAGCGCGGGTATGTTCGCGGCCTTCGCCGTGACGAACGGGGATTGCGCCGACAGGCAGGTGAAGGGCCCGAACTGCTGGATGCGCTCGATGGGGAGGTCGTCGGTGTTCTTTTGTGCGCAATGGAAGAGCTCGTCGATGCTCAGGGGGCATTGGGCCAGCTGTTCGTCTTTCAGCCTGAACAGGGGTGTCGGGCAGTCGAGGCTGAGCTGTCAGCGCGAGGCCGCCGGGGTATTGGCGGGCGTAAGAAAACTGAGGGTGTGCGACAGCGTCGGCAGTGCAGAATTCGGTGCGTATGAGTCGACGTAGCTCGTCGGGTTTGTTCAGGATGGTTTCGTCGATGCGTGTCCGCTCGATGAGGTACGGAACCCACGGATCCATCAGATCGTGGTGCGTGTCCGGTTCCGCATCTAGCAGCTCGTTGATGAGTTGATTAATGCCGCACTTCACGGAATCGTTGAGGAGGAGGAACATTGTGCGCTCGGTTTTGTTGAAGCCAATGCTGAACCGTGAGGCCGGCGTCTTCGAGCTTGCTCGTCAGATAGGGCAGGGATGTATTGACGACGTATTCGGGATCCATGGGGTCATTCTAAAGGGTATGGCGGCCGACGGACCGGGTGGATGGCGTAGCCTCGCGCCTGGCTGACGTGGTGAAGGAAAGCCTGTCGCTCTAAGGACGAGCGACTGAAGAGCGCCAAACCGCGCGAGTGGGGACGATGAGCCGCTCAGCTTTCTTTGCTTTGCGCGGCTTTTCGATCGCCGAAATCATCGCTTCAACGGCGCTCTGTGTCATTTCACGCAGCGGCCACTCGACGGTTGTGGAGGTCGAGGGCTTGGCTGCTCGCGGGTTCTTGATTGCCAAAACCCAGGATGGAAAGATCTTGTGGAATGCGGAGATTGAGATCGGTGACGGCTTTTGGAACACGCCCGGTGCCTGCGAGTCATCGGCAACGGCGATCAAGGTGATATCCGGTTGTCTGAGAGAAGCGCAGGGCTGCCTGGTAGCGGTCGAGGCATCCCAATCGGGAAGCGAAAGCAAGTGAAACCCGTGCCGAAGGCGGCTTCAAGGGGAGCTGGCGTGAGTGATTGGTATTCGGTCCTGCAAGAAAAACTGCGTGTCCGCGTCTTTGTGCGCCTCAGATGTTCGCTGAGTATTTCTTTTCACTCCCGCGCATTCGTCAATGCTCACCAGAGCGCTGGCCCCCTGGGTGTCTTCCGTATTAATCATCGACATTGCAACGATGGAATACCGAGGTTTGCCAGAAGCGTGGAGGTAAAACTCTCGGCGGAGGTCGTTTCGCGGATGACCCCGGCTAATTGTGTGTCCCCTAAGACGGAGCGAATTGTCTGCGCATCTGAGGGTCATTACTTGATTGGAAGAGGGGAAGAAGCAAATAACCGCGCTTTTGGATTTCGATCATGGCGGTTGTGAGAACCGTGTGAACGACCGGGACGAAGGGATTATCTGGGAGTTCTGCCATGAGCAGTGCGATCAGGCGAGACTGCCACGCCGGAGTGAACGTGCAGCAGCGTTAGGGAATATAGTTCAGGTCTCGCGCCGCATCTTGGACTCTGAATTGTTGCCGGCGCGATCTTCACTTCCGGTCCGCGGCCGTTCAGCACCAAAGAAACCGTCGAAGGAGCAACTCCTGCTGCTCGGGCTACATCGGCCCGTGTTGCTCGTTCCATTCTTTCTGCTCCGGATCTGCGATGGAAAAAAGTGCGTTAACACAACAACTATAACGTGTTAGTCTTTATGTACTGCAAGGAGTTTCAATGTTGACTCACCTGAAAGGCTCATCATGAAATTATGCCCTCATACGCACCCTGTGTGGGGAGCACTTTCTCCTGCTCGTGCGTATCTCGCTGATGATCCAGGGCAGATGGGCCTCGATGGCCGCTGGGCCTTCACCTATCACCGCGTTGATCCCAATCCGGTTCGAGTCCCGAAGAGGCATCTCCCTCTCCCCGGTATCGAGCGAAGAGACGATCGATGTCCCAAGCCACTGGGTTCTTAGAGGAGATGGACGCTGGGGTGCCCGCCTATACCACGTTGACTTTCCCTTCCTGTGGATCCGCTTTCCCCGGAAGATAATCCTGTCGGCGACTATTCTCGCCGCTTTCACGTCAGTCCCAAGTCGTGGCTGCCTCGGGAGGCCAGGTTCGCCTGCGCTTCGAAGGCGTTGAATCTCAGATCATTGTCTGGGTCAACGGCCAATGGGTTGGAATGGCCCGCGGTTCACGCCTCGCCCGTGAATTCGACATCACCAAGGTGCTTGTCCCCGGTGACAATACGGTCACTCTTTCGCGTTCATCAGTTCAGCGCTGGCTCCTACAGCGAGGATCAGGATCAGTGGTGGCTTCCGGAAGTTTTCCGCTCAGTTTCACTGCGATACCTTCCCGACTTCTCCATTGAGGATCTGTGGATCAATACCGATTACGAGGCCGGGCAAGGATTTGCGACCCTTGAGCTGAGAGTGCGTGGAGCGAACAGTGAAACTCTTGAAGCGAATCTGGACATCGAAGGCCTCGGGGCATCAACGCTGACGCTCGCACACGGGGAGGATGGGCGCTACCGGGTGAAAAGCGTCGGCCTCGGCAATGTCGAGCCGTGGGCCCTGATCGCCAAAACTTTACGCCGCACGCGTGCAAGCAGCGGGGAGAGCGGCCATAAAACGGAAGAACGTCACCTGCGCCTCGGCTTCCGAAGGATCGAAATCGTTGATGGTGTTTTGCATGCCAATGGGCAGCCCCTGACGCTTAATGGTGTCAATCGCCATGAAATTCGTGCCGACGAAGGGCGAGTATTCAGCGAAGAATTTCGCGCGCGATCTTGAACTCGATGAAGTCGATGGGTGATTAACGCGATCCGAACCTCTCGTTACCCACCTCACCCGCGCCTTCTTGATCTGGCCGATGAAATTGGCCTGTGGGTCATGCTCGAGGGGATGATCCGAAACCCACTGGTTTTGAGGGTAATCGCACGTGGATTGATAACCCCTCCGATGATCCGCGGTGGGAAGCCTCCTATCTCGACCGCACCGAACGAGCATTCGAACGCGACAGAATCATGCCAGCATTTTTCTGTTGGAGTTTGGGGAACGAATCCGGAACGGGACGTAACTTGGCAGGGGGCCGCACGTTGGCTCCGCGAACGCACCCGCGGACGCGCCGTCCTCGTCCACTACGAGGGCGACCATGCCATGGAGTATGTCGATATCTACCGCGGATGTATCCGACGCTGAAGAAGTCGCCGCGGTGCTTGATGACACGGATCTGCATGCCCCTGTTGCTGTCCCAAGCCATGCAGGGTGCGGCTGTGGATGACGCCGCGAAAGAACGCATTCGCAGGCTCCCTACATCATGTGCGAGTACCTCCACGCGATGGGGACCGGCCCCGGTGGAGCGGCCGCTTGATGCCGAGCAAATGAGCCATCCTCGCCATGCTGGAGGCTTCGTGTGGGAGTGGCGCGACCATGCGCTGTGGCACACCCTTCCTGATGGGCGTCGAGCTCTCTGCCTACGGCGGCGATTTTGGGGAGGAAGTACGACGAAATTTCGTTTGCGATGGCTTGGTTGATGCGCTTTCGCGTCCTTATGCGGGGACCTGGGCGTGGATTCGCGCGCTTGCACCTGAGGCACCGATCCTTCACGATCGAGCGCAGAAATCGGGTGGCGAGGCCGAGGCGCCTTGCGCGGTTTTGGCTACGCAGCTTCGTCCCTGCTTCCTCTGACGAGGCCGAGTAGCGCTGTGTTTGATGTGATCGTGGGCGCGTAGAGTCCGTGGGCGGGCTGCCGATCGCGACGGAGATCAGCGTTTACCGCGCGCCGACGGACAACGATCGCGGTCGCGGTCCCGTTGACTACTGGGGATTCTCATCTGACAACCTTGGCCCATTAGGAACTGGTAGCGGTCAGTGGGGAGTGTCCCATGCGCAGCGCTGGGGAAAATGGCGCGTTTGCATCTTCTGCGCAGGAACTTGGCATGGAAGCGCCTGTGAGGACGGGACGCGGGTCGCTTTGTCGAACGCTGGGCGCCACCTGCTGCACAGTTTGGACTTGAGGCTCGCTGGAGTTTTTACTCCGTAGACGGAAAAATTCGGAGGCGCATCTGCGGGTGCTCCACTGCGGGACACAGCCTCGCCGTCAAGGTCGAAATGACTCCCTATGGACGCTGGCCCGAGCGCATTCCTCGCGCAGGGGTTCGGCTGCGCATTCCCGGAACTGAATGGACGGCCTCGTGGGTGGGAGAGACGGATATTGCCTACCCAGATATGCCGGGTGTGAACCTGATGGTTTTTGGATGTGCTGAGCTTAAGGATCTTTGGGATGTGGGAGTCAAACCCCAAGAAGGTGGACATCGACCCGGACCGAAGGTTCTTGAGCTACGTGTGGAAGGCCGTGCACTCATGATCATCCCCCGAAGTGAAATGGGGTGGAGTGCGTCGCCGTGGGTGAAGCGAGAGCTCGCCCAGGCTGCTCATGGGAGACTTGCCGGAATCAAATCGGACTTTTGTCTGGCAGTGATGCTGTTCAAGACGGCATTGGGACTCGCTCGTGTGGTCCTGATGCGCGCCTCGAATTCGGTGCTCGCATGAAAGCGCGCACCATGGAATTCATTCTTTGTGTAACGGATCTATAACAATTGTTCGCTATGCAACGTGAAGCCTGGCTGGCAACGGTAGCCTAGGCTTATCAACTAACACGAGATAGTTAGTGATTCGGTATTCATATCGATCTACGACACGAACCAACGGAGGTTTCGCATGTTGAAGAAAAGGATGGCCGCAGGTGTTGTCGCCCTGGCCATGATGAGCACTCTTGGTTGAGCGCCTGCTCGAACGGCAGCGACTCTTCCTCGAATTCCTGCAAGCAGCGGATCGGCATCGGATCTGTCCCCAAGCCTGATGTTTCCTGCGATATTCCCGCAACGAATCTCGATGATTCGAAGATCGACACCTCGAAGGTCGAAGGTGAAATCACCTTCCAGACCCAGGGCCTCAAGACCGACTTTGGTGACTTCTTCACCAAGAAGATCAAGGAATTTGAGGACGCAAACCCCGGCGTCAAGATTAAGTGGACTGACCAAGCAGGCGGTGCAGAGTTTGACCAAACGATCACTGCACAGGCAACAAACTGCCAGATGGCGGACGTTGTGAACGTTCCTCCTCGACCATCCTGGCTCTGTCAAAAGTCCAACCTCCTCATGGACTTTGACGTGAAGAGCTCCGGCATTGGCGACAAGTTTGTTCAGACCATTTGGGATTCGACCAAGCTGGCGCAAACAAGCACCACACCGCGCTTCCTTGGTACTCGGTCCCTGCGCATCACCACAACAGGGAAGTATTCAAGCGCGCAGGCTTGGATGAAAACACCTCTCCCAAGACCATGGAAGAGATGTTCGACTACGCCGCCAAGGTCGGTGCAGACGGCAAGGGTGATTACGGAATCTACGGCTCCCCGCAGTGGTACATGACCGCTCAGCTGCACGGCATGGGTGTCAACCTCATGAACGCTGACAAGACCGAGTTCAACTTTGCCGACAATGAGCAGGCCATCAAGTACGTGACTCGCTTTGCTGAACTCTACAAGAGCGGTGCAATTCCGAAGGACTCCTGACCGGTGAACCCGATCCCGGCAAGGCATACGCTGACGGAAACCTCGCATTCGGTACCCCGAATGCCTCCTTCCTGAAGTCCGTGAAGGCCAACAACGCGACCGTCTACAACAACACCGGTGTCGGCCCCTTCCCGACCAACCCCGGAATCAAGCCGGTCTTCGAAGGCCAGTACATCGGCGTGTCCGTCTCGACCAAGAATGCTCCTCTGTCCATGAAGTTCGCCGAGTGGATCACCAACGCAGAGAACGAATACGCATGGACTCACGACGGCGGTGCGATCATCTTCCCGGCAGCAACAAGCGCTCTTGACAAGCCTCGTTGCAAACCCGCCGGAGATCGCAAACGACCCGGTCTTCAAGGCTGCTTACGAAGAAGCCGCTAAGGCTGCAAAGGACGCCGAGGCCTACACCGACGTCTTCTACACCACCGGTGCTGTTCAGGACAGCCTGGTTGAGAATGTGAACAAGGCAATCCGCGGAGAGGTCGATGCAAAGACCGCTCTGAAGACTGCACAAGATCAGATGAACAAGAAGCTCAAGGCTCTGGGCGAATGATCTAACCCTTGCCGGGGCGAAACCACAGCGTGTTTCGCCCCGGCAAACTCCTTGAACAGCACCGAAGGACCTGACAATGTCGTCGCGTACAGGACGTGCCCCAAGCCGATCTCTTAATGGGGCAGCGCGTTTTCGCCAGGATGGATGCCGTGGCTCTGGATTACACTCCGGTCTTGGCAATTATTACTTTCTACATTTATCCCTTCATCACAACGGTTTTCGTGTCTTTCACGAAGACCAAACCGCTGAGGAAAATTGGTCCCTTCATCGGGATCGAAAACTACACCTACGTTCTGAACGACCCGGAATTCTGGGGATCTCTGCGCAACTCACTCATCTACGCGGTCTGCGTTGTTCCTTTGATGGTGCTTCTCCGCTTCTTCTTGCGCTCCTGGTCAAGTCCTATGTTCCAGGAATTGGATTTTCGCGCGCTCTACTATCTGCCGGCGGTTTCCTCGCTCAGTCGTCATCTCATTGGCATGGCGCTACCTGCTCAATGAAAGAGGCCCCGTCAATAACCTCCTGACCTCTTGGGGGATGGATACGGTTCCCTTCCTCTCGAATCAGTGGCTGATCCTTTTCTGCGCCATGCTCATTACCCTGTGGCAGGGCTTGCCCTACTACATGATTCTGTACTTGTCCGCCTTGGCGAACGTCGATAAATCCCTCTACGAGGCCGCCGAGACTTGACGGGGCAGGAAGCGTCCGTCGTTTCTTCTACCGTCACTGTTCCCGGTGTCAAGGTCATGATGTTCTTGGTCGCGACACTGACAACGATTGGCTGTCTCAAGATCTTCACCGAGGTCTACCTGCTTGGTGGAACCGCTTCACCAACGAAGACTTTGACCATGTACATCCGAGACTGGACCGATCCGACGTATGGCTCACTGGGTAAGGGGCGATGCCGCTTCGGTGTGTCTCTTCCTTATCACTTTCGGATTCATCATTGCCTCCCAGAAGCTCCAGAGGAAGGCTGAAGATCAATGAGTACCGCATCTGCAAACTAGTCGCAGCGCATCATCCTCGTCGAAATTCGCGCAGTGGCGCAAAGCTCGCAAGCTGGAGCACCAATCGCGCAACGTCGCATCGCGCCAGCTCAAAGCTCTCGCCTTGTCCTGCGCGTTACATCCGCTGGTCGTCGTCGCGAGTCCATGCGGGTGGGACCGCTTCTGCTTCCCTCTCCTCGCGGCATTCAAAGCTCCGGGGAGTCGGTTTTCGGCCAGGCGCCACGATCTTCCGCAGACGTGGTCGCTTGCGGCGTTTCACACACTGTTTAAACAAACCGCGATCCTGCGTGCGATTGGCAACTCGGTCATCGTTGCAACATGACGGTCGTTTCAAACATCATCTTGTCCTAGCTTGGGCGGATACATGCTCTCGCGACGGGGATGGACCGGTCGTAACATCATGTACTTCGTCGTGCTCTCTGCGATGATCTTCCCCTTCGAATCGATCACTGTCCCTGTACTCGATGATGGTGTCCATCGGCACGTACAAGACGCTGACCAGCGTGTGGATGGTCGCCATGATTGGCCCCTTCCAGATCCTTACGATGCGCGCGGCTTTCTTGGGATCCCCCGAAGAAAATTGAAGATGCAGCACTTGATTGACGGGGCAGCGATGGGAGCGTTTTTGGAGGATTTTCTCCTCCCTCAGGTATCCGGAACTCTCACGGTTGTTGGCACTGACATCCTTCATCGGCGCTTGGTCCGACTTCCTTTTCCCGTTGCTCATGCTTGTCGACAGCGATAAGCACCCTGGATGCTGGACACTGAGCAATTCAAAATTCTGCTCGGGGAACGACGCACCAATTGGTGTGGCCGTGCTGTTGTGGCATGGGTTCGGTTGTCGTCTTCGCCTTCTCGCAGAAGTACTTCTTCCATGAGGATTGAAGACGGCGTTTGAGTTCTAAACCCGATAAGGCTAACTCATGGTGACGAACTGAGCGAAGATTTTGCCCGATGCACTAGAGGCCGCGGGCGCTCTGCGTCAATATCCGGATCCCGGATATATCTGGCCCTCAGACCCGCGCACCCTCGCTGCCCCTTGAAAAGTGGAGGGACCACTAAGGTCGGTGTCATCATCCACTGGGGGAATCTTCTCTCACATTGCGGCAAAGATGGTTCCACGAGATCACTGCACCGCCAGCGTTTGGGCGGCTTCACAGATCCGCCTGAGGACTGGACGGGGAGCGATGAGGAATACCACTCCTGGTATTGCGATCAGGCTCGTTCCTTCACCGGAGAGGATTTTAACGCCGAGGAATGGGCATCAGCGTGCGCAAAAGGCTGGAATGCGCTATCTGGTCTTTTACGACTAGGCACCACGATGGCTACGCCATGTACGACACCGATTCTCCATGAACTTTAGGTCGACCAGTGAAGAAGCGGCTGGGACGCGATATTGTCCGCGAGATGTTCGATGCCTTCCGTGCATCACAACATGGAGACAGGCGTTCTATTTCTCGAAGGCGGATTGGAACCATCCGGGATATTGGGATCGCGCACGCACGATCACTGACCGCTATCACAACTTCGATATTGAAACGCACCGCGCAAAGTGGGATTCCTTCGTTCGCTACACCCACAATCAGATCGATGAGCTCCTGCGCAACTACGGCAAGGTCAATGTGCTGGCTCGACGCAGGATGGGTTCGCGAACCCGATGAGCCGATCGATATTGATCAGATAGCCGAGCATGCTCGCGAGCTCCAACCCGATATTTTGGTCGTGGATCGTGAGGTTCACGGGGCGAACGAGAACTACCGAACTCCCGAGCAGGAGGTCCCCGAGGATATCCGACTCTATCCCTGGGAATCATGCATCACGATGACTCGCGGCTGGTGCTCGATGCGCCCCGAAGAACCGATTAAGCCCATGCGCCACATCATCTCCAATCTCTTGGCGATTGTGTCGCGAGGTGGAAACTACCTGATTGGGATCGGCCCCGATGCTCATGGCCGCATGTCGAGTTGGATCGGGCGAGGCCTCGAGGAGCTTGGTAGGTTCTTGAAGCGTCAACGGCGAGGGATCTCACTCAGACTCGCCCGTGGACGGATATCGACCAGGCGTCAGGAGAAGAAGGGCTGGTCGTGGTACGCGACGCGGCGCAGGATATGACCAGCGAGCCTTTTTCTTTGGGATGCCACCGGCTGCCGCGCTGACGAGGCCGCAGAGCTTTCGCTTGAGAAGCGACGTTTGCCTTCTGGCCTTGCGTCAACGTGGCGAGGTCCCAGGAAAGTTTCCCAGGCGCGAATCGCTGGAAGCGCTGAACCGTCGTCGTTGAGAATCGTGAAGGCTCAACACGCCTCGTGATTCCACAGACGGATCTGCGCTACGCAATCGGACTCGAACTCACCTTCTAAGCCTGGAGTGATTCGACGCGGTGATCTGAGCCCTTCGTAAAGACCATCATCTGCGCGCTCGCGGGTTGGGGGCAATGTTTTCCAAAGAGGTTCGGGAGGTTGATTTCTTCCCAAATCGAGCGAGCCGTGGCCTCGGCCTGAGCGTCCGTCAGTGAAGCGTAGGTGCGGAAGAAAGAATCTTCACGAGTGAGATGCGGTCTGGCGCAGCGCGAGAAACGATCCACGTACCACTGCTCGATGTTGTCTGGTGAAGCATCAACGTAAATGCTGAAATCGAAGAAGTCGGAGACTGCCACCGGCATCACTCCGGGGACCCCAGTGGGGGTTGGAGGACATTGAGTCCTTCAACGATCAGGATGTCAGGGGCAATCGACGACAATGCTTTCGCCTTCGACGATGTCCTAAACGACATGCGAATAGACGGGTGCCTGGACGTGACGCTTCCCCGACTTCACCGCCGAAAGGAAGGAAATAAGTGCGGGGCGATCATGGGACTCGGGGAAACCCTTTCGTCCAGAGCAAGCCTTTGGAACGGAGTACTGCGTTAGGGAAAAGGAAACCGTCTGTGGTGATCAGGTCAACTCGCGGGGTTTTCTCCCAGCGCGAGAGCAAGAAACGAAGAAGGCGTGAAACGGTTGACTTCCCACTGCCACTGAGCCACCGATACCGATGATGAAAGGTACATGAGTGCGGCACGGGCGCATGAGGAAACGTGAGCGCTCCTGCTCGATCCGTCGATGTCCTTCAACGTAGAGCTGGAGAAGTGCGAGTCAAAGGGCGGTAGATCGCATCGACCTCGGCAATATCGATGGGATCGCCAAGGGTTGCTAGGCGCGCCAAATCAGTATGCGTCAGGGGAAGGGGAGTGCGGTCTGCCAGTTTGTCCCACTGGGCACGCGAATAGAAGTCGAAGGGAGAATCTTCGGAAGTGGTGCTGTCGCTCACAGTCAATATTGTGTGGCAAGCCCGTGGGAGCTTAAGCCAATTAATGATCGTTATTCTGAAAAAGTGTTACACTATCGCGCAGCTGAGATAGGGGATCTTGCCCCTTTTATTTGCTTGGTTGTCCGCTAGCCTGAAAAGCTATCATTCCTTGGTTTGCCCCAATTGACGCACCAGAAAGTGAGTATGTCGTGATCGACTACTTCGTTGCTTTGCTCCCGGCCCTGCTCGGAGTCATGTCCATCATCCTTGTCGCGCAAGGCGGCGATGACCGACAGAAAACCCTAGGACTTTTTGGAGGTGCCTTCCTCTTCTCTGCGTTGGCGACCCCTTCATTGATGTTCATTGGACAACCAGGACCCTGCTCATTTCCTTCCTCTCAGAGCTTGATCCTGGGATTCGGGCAGTATCTCCAAATTTTCTGTCTGAAGCTCCTCGGTGTCTCACGCACCATGCCGCTGACGACTGCGGGCCAGATTATCTTCATGTGCCTGGGCGGGATCATCCTCTTCGGGGAGATGAACCACGGCCTTGCCCTTGTCTTTGCCCTGAGCTCTAACGCGCTTCTCACCCTGGGCGTCGTCTTCATCTCCAAGACTGAGAAAACTCAGGAGGCTGCCGCCGAAAACGTTGACTGGAAGCGAGGAACAATACTTCTGGTTATCTCAACCGCCTCCCTTGTCGCCTACCTCCTGATTGTTCAAGGCTTTCGGCTTGGACGGGCGCTCCGTGATCCTTCCCCAATCGGCCGGTTGCTTCCTTGTTGGCCTCATCGCAACGATCCCCGCGCTCTCGCCTCAACTGGGCAAGGAAGACAATCGCTGGAGCCTGCTCACTCTTCGCCAATTCATCCCCGGCATGATGTGGGGTGCGGCGATTTTGCTGACCCAGATTTCCTCCTCACGTCTTGGCGTCGCAGTTGCCTTTCCCTATGTCGCAGATGGGCGTCATTATTCAGACTTTCGGCGGAATACTTGATCCTCCACGAGACGCGCACGCGTCGTGAGGATGCTGGACCATCAGTGGCGTTGTCGTCATGGTCATCGGCGTCATCATGGTGGGCATTGCTCCGTCAGCGCTAAACCGCGCTTGCCGGATGTCCCGATTGATCACGTGAAACAATGGGCGTATGGCTGAGCAGATCCCTCTCTTTGATCCCCAAAGTGCGCGCGAGTTCCTTTTGCGCCTTCCGCACAGTGAGGATAAGTATCGCCGGAGGTGTCGTGGGCGTTGTCGCGGGATCTGATTACCTATCGGGGGCTGGGCTGCTGACAACCTTCGCTGCCTCGAACACCGGCGTGGGCATGGTTCGTCTGAATTCGACCCGCCGGGTAGAAGATCTGGTTCTCCACTACGCTCCCGGTGTTGTGACCGTGGGCGGTCGAATCCAAAAGTGGAGTGATTGGTCCGTTACCGGGACGGCGCTATCGAGATTTGCCGCTGAACTGCGCAATTCTGTATCGACTCCAAGCTTCCTCAGTGATTGATGCGGGCGCGCTTGAGCTTGAGTTAAAGCCTTCGTGACTATGCGGATGCGCATTCGCGTTCCCGCTTCGCGCGCTATTCTAACCCCTCATCACGGCGAGGCTGCGCGCCTTCTCACCCAGTTGGGTAGTCCGCGTTCTCGCGCAGATATTGATGCTGATCCTGCTGCTTCGGCCAAGGAACTCGCCCTGCTCACGGGCGCCATTATCCTTCTGAAAAGTGCGACTATCTGTGCTCGTATCTCAAAACACGACCAGGGGCGGACTCGAAATCGTCTCGATTCGCAAGAAACCCCTTGGGCTGCGGGTCGCGGAGTAGCGGTGATGTGCTTGCGGGACGATCGCCGGATCGCTGCGGGGTTCCAGGCGCGAGCTGAGCATCGTCAGGGGACCCGTCGATTTCGAGGCCGAATGCGCAACCCTTGCGAGCCTTGGAGCTGGAGTGCATGCCCAAGCGGCCTTCCGGGCAAGCGTGAGTTCGGAAGGGCATGCACATCCCATTCAAGCCATTGATATTGCCCGCGCTCTTCCAGAAATCATCGGCGGACTGTGTTCCTAGTCGCCGAGGGTGCGATACTTGGGGAGTGGAAACTTCCAAACGTGGATGCGGATACCCTTCGGTAGCATCCGTCGATCTTGCAGCATTTGCGCACAATCTTGCCCATTTTGCGAAGCTGCGCCCGTCTTCTGCAGATGGCGATCATTAAGGCCGATGCCATGGACATGGTTTGCTTCCCCTTGCCCAAGCTGCCCTGGGTGCTGGAGCCGATTGGCTGGGCGTCGCTCAATGAGCCGAGGCCTTCGAGCTGCGTGTTGGCCTCGATAACGCGGGGATCGCGCGTGATAGCGCACCGATCCTGGCATGGATTTCCACCACTGGAAGTGATTTCGAATCCGCAATCCGCGCAGATATTGACCTGTCTGTGTCCTGGACGTGGGTTCTAGATGAGGTCTGTGCAGCGGCACGTCGCTGTGGGCGCCCCGCCAGAATTCACGTCAAGGTCGACACAGGGATGTCACGTGCGGGTTCAACCTTGGCCGATCTGCCGGAGCTTGCCCAAGCTGTACGAATCGCAGAAGATGCTGGACTTGTCCAGGTTATTGGCGCTTGGAGTCACCTTTCGCGAGCAGATGATCCCAGCGTGGCCGGAGAAGAATCTACACGCCGGCACCGTCAGATTTTTGAAGAGGGGCTGAGCATCCTCGCCGAAGCAGGACTGCGTCCGCAGATTCGCCACCTTGCTGCAACCTCGGGAATTTTGTGGCACCCGGAAACCCACTACGACATGGTTCGCGCGGGGATCGGAATGTATGGGCTTTCCCCAGATCCTTCAGTCGCAAGTGCTCAGGAACTGGGACTGACACCCGTGATGACGCTGAGCGCTCCACTGACGTCAGTAAAGGTCATCGAAGAAGGGGCCCCGGCCTCGTACGGAGGAACCTGGCAGGCCCCAAGCCGTCGTTGTGGGTTTGGTTCCGCTGGGATACGGAGATGGATCCTGCGAGCGGCTTCCAATGGCGCGCCGGGTTGCTGTTGAAACTGATTCAGGTCTGGTGAAGGCGCAGATCGTTGGCCGAATCTGCATGGACCAATTCATCATTGACCTGGGGCCCGCTGAAGGGCAGGAAGGCACAGCTACGCAAAACAGTGGCAGTGCGCCCGCAAAGGTAGGAGATCAAGCCATTCTTTTCGGTGACCCGGCCAAGGGATACCCGATCGCAGATGAGTGGGCCGCGCATGCGGGCGCAACCCAACGCTGAGGTCATTACTCGTTTGGGAGAGCGCATCCCCAGGCAGTACGTGAACGAAGAGGAATAATGACGCAGATACAGCAGTACAGCTATCGTGTGAGCGACGCGGAGCAGACTCGCGAGCTAGGTGAAGAGCTTGCGCATCACTTACGCGCGGGTGACTTCATCATGCTCCGAGGCGGTTTGGGCGCCGGTAAGACTACCTTCACTCAGGGAATTGGTCGCGGCCTTCAGGTTCGAGGGACAGTTGCCTCACCGACCTTTATTGTCGCGCGTGTTCACCCCTCGCTGGTCGGAGGACCTGACCTCATCCACGCCGATGCCTATCGAATTCGTGACCTCGATGATCTAGAGACTCTCGATCTGGATTCAACTGACTGATCAGGCCGTGACAGTTGTTGAATGGGGGTGAGGGTAAGACCGAAGCCATGAGTGATGCGCGCGAAATCGAGGTGCGGCGCGAGCGGGGAGAGGCCGCACGTGACGGTGATGTTGTAGAACCTCGAGAGTATGGATGACGGTCAACGTATCATCACATTTACGCCCTACTCGCATCGCTGGGACGGTGTCTCTGATGACCTTTGCACCACAGTTACGTGCGAGCGTGGAATAGGATCGACTTATGACCGAATTGTGCATTGATACCTCCGGAGCAACTGCAGTAACCGTCGTCGATGACGGAAAAATACTGGGAGCTCGAGGAATGAGTCGGGTCGTCATCACGCAGAATCGATTACCCCGCGTCCTTGAAGCCCCTTGAAGAGGCCGGTTTGCCGACCGATGTTGCAAAGGCCGGTCTTGACGCTGTGCGTAGGCACCGGTCCTGCCCCCTTCACCGGTCTGCGTGCCGGACTTGCTTTCAGCACGTGTCTTCGGCAAGGCGGCGGGGATTCCGGTTCACGGCGTCTCGCTCTTTGGACGTCATCGCCCGTGCTGCTTTGGATCGCTTGTCTCCCGACACTCATGTGTATGCATTGACCGATGCTCGCCGTGAGGAACTGTATTGGGGACATTACCTTGCAGAAGGCCCCGATGATGTTCGTTTGCTTGGACGTCTTGAGGTTGGCTACGCGCGTACCTTGAGCAGTGCCTTGCGTGAACAAGAAGGGCTGCTGGTTTCTGATGCGCCGATCCCGGCGCACAGCGTCGATGAACTTGCCGGCGCAGAGATGGGACCGGTTCTTCCCCTAGATCCTTCAGTGATGGTTCGCATTGTTCGCGCGCGCTTGGCTCGTGGAGGAGAGGACCGCTTGGCTATCGAACCCCTTGTATCTGCGTCGCCCCGATATTCATGGGCAAGCGCCGGAGCGCATGTGAGCACAGCAGATCCCGGTGCCCTCGGCCAAGGTGCTCAGGAAACGCTAAGCGCGTGCGCGCACAGGCTCGCCCAGGCCTCGGGAGGAAAGCTTGTCGTGTTGGGGCCACAGGACTGGCGCGCGGTTATTGCACTGGAACAGGCGATCTTCCCGAGGATCCGTGGACGCCTGGGATGGTTGCCGAGGAACTCTCCTCGGACTGAGCGTCACTTTTGGCGTGCGCGCCGATGCTCCCAGGGTGAACTTCCTGTGTTGTGCGGCTATGCGGGTGTCAGAGGTTGGCCTCGACAGCGACGTACTGACCATGCTTCTTCCCTGATTTTCGAGGCCGTGGCTTGGGTCGCGCGCTGATGGACGCTTTGCTTGAGCTTGCCCGTCAGCGGGGGAGCGAACGCGTTTTCCTGGAAGTGCGAGCGTCCAATACCCCAGCGATCACGCTGTATGAGCAATCAGGTTTTGAACGTGTCGGTGTGACCAAGGCAGCATTTCGAAACCCGCGTGAAGACGCGGTGAACATGCGTCTTGTTTTCGGCGCATGAAAATACGAAAAATTATGTTGCCCTAATACGGTGTTTTCTGACAGATTTTGTCGACTTTGTGACGCATTTTTACCGGGCTTCTCTGCGCTGTTATTTCCCTGAAAAATCGGGGTTTTGTGGAAGATTTATCTGACGCTGCGAGCAGATCAGGAGCGCTCGGGCCAGCAGTCCTACGGAAAGTGACACTCCCTTCAGCTTAGGCTTGAGTCATGGCCACAAAAACTGTCGCAACTCGCAAGCGTCGCGCATGGACTACGACCGTTTTCGTCAAGCAGCTTATGGCGATCTCCGGCATCGTGTTCGTGCTCTTCCTTCTTTTCCACTCCTACGGCAACCTCAAGATGTTCTTGGGGCAAGAAGCCTACGATCACTACGCGCACTGGCTGAAAGAAGAAGCCTTTGTGCCGATCTTCCCTCACGGTGGGTTTATCTGGGTATTCCGCGCAGCCATGGTTCTCATGCTGGTGATCCACATTTGGGCAGCAGCAGTGACGTGGAAGCGCTCACGCCGCGCACGTCGCAGTGCGTACGTCGTCAAGCGCAGCGCAGCTGATGCTTATGCAGCTCGCACCATGCGTATGACCGGTGTTCTGCTCTTCTTCTTATCGTCTTCCACATCCTGCACTTCACCACGGGAACCATCCGTACCGGATTCGTCGCAGACTCCACTCCTTATAGAGCGCATGGTCGCGACCTTCCAGAATCCCTTGATGGTTGTTGTCTACCTGATCTTCATTGGTCTGGCAGCACTCCACGTTTCTCACGGTTTCTGGTCGGCATTCCAGTCTCTGGGTTGGGTCCGCGGTGGAACCCGCAAGTTCATGGAAGTTCTCTCCGGCTTGGTCGAGTGACTGATCTTCCTGATGTTCGCGCTTCCCCCGCTGGCGATCGTTGCCGGTTACATCTCCTGACAAGGATATTGAGACATGACTGATACTTTGATTCACGGGCTGTACCGCGAAGGCGACGATATCGCCGACACCAAGGCCCCGCTGGATGTTCCCCTTGCAGACGCTTGGGAAAAGCGTAAGGATTCACCGCAGCTCTGGTCAACCTGGCAAACCGCCGTAAGCTCCACGTCATCATCGTGGGTACCGGCCTTGCCGGTGGTGCAGCTGCCGCCTCGCTGGGCGAGATGGGCTACAACATCGACGTGTTCTTCTACCAGGATTCCGCTCGTCGCGCGCACTCCATTGCAGCGCAGGGGTGGTATCAACGCTGCGAAGAATTACCGTAACGACGGCGACTTTCGAAATCTATCGCCCTTCTACGACACCGTTAAGGGTGGCGACTACCGCGCACGTAGACCAACGTCTACCGTCTGGCGGAGGTGGCATAAATACTCGTCGACCGAGTGCGTCGCGCAGGGCGTGCCCTTCGCACGTGAATACGGCGGCCTGCTCGACAACCGCCCTTCGGTGGCGTCCAGGTGTCGCGTACTGCTACGCACGTGGCCGGACAGGTCAGCAGTTGCTGATTGGCGCCACCAGGCGCTCGAGCGTCAGGTTGCTGCCGGTACCGTTACCGAGCACTCCCGCCACGAAATGGTCGAACTCATCGTTTCTGACGGCCGCGCTCGCGGTATCGTTGCGCGCGATATGGCGACCGGCAAGCTTGAAACCCACATCGCTGATGCGGTTGTTCTGGCAACCGGCGGCTGCGAAACGTCTTCTTCCTGTCGACGAACGCCGCAGGGCTGCAATGCCACCGCAATTTGGCGTGCATACCGCAAGGGCGCATACTTCGCGAACCCCTGCTTCACCCAGATTCACCCGACCTGTATTCCGCAGCACGGAGATCAGCAGTCCAAGCTGACCTTGATGTCTGAATCCCTGCGTAACGACGGTCGTATTTGGGTTCCCAAGAAGGCAGAGGACTGCGACAAGGATCCTCGCGATATTCCCGAAGAGGATCGCGATTACTACCTTGAGCGTATTTACCCCGCATTCGGCAACCTGGTGCCTCGTGATATCGCATCGCGTCAGGCCAAGAACATGTGTGATGAAGGTCGTGGCGTAGGCCCCGCAATTCGCGAGACCGATGCCGAAGGCAATGAACGCGTCATGCGTCGCGGCGTCTACCTGGACTTTTCCGAGGGCCATTGGCCGCTTGGGCAAGGCTGCAGTCTCCGCTAAGTACGGCAACCTCTTCGATATGTACGAGCGCATCACGGGCGACAACCCCTACGAAGTGCCCATGCGTATCTACCCGGCTGTCCACTACACGATGGGTGGCCTGTGGGTTGACCACGATCTGGAATCAAACCTCCCCGGCCTCTACGTTGCCGGTGAAGCAAACTTCTCTGATCACGGCGCAAACCGCCTGGGTGCATCCGCACTGATGCAGGGCCTGTCCGATGGCTACTTCGTTCTTCCGAACACCATCAACGACTACCTGGCACACTGCTTCAACCTCCCCAAGCTCGATGAGTCCTCCGAGGATGTTGTTGAGGCACTGAACTCCCGCTCAGGGACGCATTGACAAGCTCATGTCGATCAACGGTTCCCGTTCGGTGGATTCCTTCCACAAGGAACTGGGCCAGATCATGTGGGAATACTGCGGTATGGAGCGTCGCGAAGCGGGACTGAAGAAGGCCATCGAGGATGATCCGCAAACTTCGCGCCGACTACTGGCGTGACGTTCGCGTTCGAGGGCAAGTCGATTGGTGAACTCAACCAGTCCCTTGAAAAAGGCTAGCCGTGTTGCAGACTTCATGGAGCTGGGCGAGCTTACTGTGCATCGATGCCCTGCACCGTGAAGAATCCTGTGGCGGTCACTTCCGTGCGGAGTCGCAGACCCCCGAAGGTGAAGCCCTTCGCCACGATGACAAGTACCTCTATGTTGCAGCTTGGCGGTGGGGTGGCGAGACCAGCCTCCGATCCTCCACAAGGAAGCCTTGATCTACAACAACATCGAGCTCAAGCAGCGGAGTTACAAGTGAACCTGACACTGAAGATTTGGCGCCAAAACGGACCCGAGGATCCGGGTTGCCATGCACGAACTACCAAGTCCGCGGCATCTCTGAGGAATCCTCGTTCCTGGAAATGCTCGACGTGTTGAACGAAGAGCTCTTTGCTCGCGGCGAAGAACCGATCGCATTTGACTCTGACTGCCGTGAGGGCATTTGTGGTCAGTGTGGCATTGTCATCAACGGCATTGCCCACGGCTAGAGGTCACCACGACCTGCCAGCTGCACATGCGCTCCTTCAATGATGGTGATGTCATCACCATCGAACCCTAACGCGCAGAAGCATTCCCGATCATCAAGGACTTGGTTGTTAACCGCAGCGCCCTGGACCGTATCATCCAGGCCGGTGGATACATCTCGGTGAACACCGGTGCAGCTCCGGATGCTAACGGCACCCCCGTTCCCAAGCAGGATGCGGACCGCGCGTTCGAAGCCGCTGCTTGCATCGGTTGTGGCGCCTGCGTGGCTGCCTGCCCGAACGCCTCGGCAATGCTCTTCACCTCGGCGAAGGTTACTCACCTGCACCTGCTTCCTCAGGGCAAGCCCGAGAACTACCGCCGCGTCGTCAGCATGCTCAAGCCAGATGGACGAAGAAGGATTCGGTTCCTGCACGAACATCGGCGAGTGCGCGGCCGTCTGCCCCAAGCAGATTCCGCTGGATGTCATTTCCACGCTGAACCGTCAGCTGGGTAAGGCAGCGCTCAAGGGCGTGTGATCCTTTAAAGCAATCTTTGCAACACCGGTGTGGGGATGATCCATGAGGGTCGTCCCCACACCTTTTTGTAGGAAGGTGAGGGGGCGAATGCACCAAGCACAGCAGCGGACTAAACTGGGCCGGGTGAGTGAAAAAGATCCTTTAGTACTGGGTATCGAATCAACCTGCGATGAAACAGGTGTTGCGCTGGTGCGCGGCTGCGACCTTCTGGTCGATCGCACGGCTACATCAATGGATCAATACGCCCGTTACGGCGGGAATTATCCCCGAAAATTGCTTCACGCGCTCACCTTGAATCTTTCCTTCCCACATGAAAGCGCGCCCTTGATGAGGCCGGCGTGACTCTTAACGATGTCGATGCCGTGGCCGTCGCTGCCGGTCCTGGCCTGGTGGGCTCCCTAACGGTTGGTATCTGCGCGGCTAAGGCGCTGGCCTCGTCAATTGGAAAACCGCTGTACGGGGTTAATCACGTGATCGGTCACCCTCGCGGTCGATAAGCTCGCGAAGGTCCTCTGCCCGAGCGTTTCATCCGCCTGGTCGTCTCTGGTGGCCACTCAGATCTTCTGCTTATTAATGACATCGCAACGGATGTTCGTGAGCTCGGCGGAACCGCTTGATGACGCTGCTGGCGAGGGCCTTCGATAAGGTTGGTCGTCTTCTTGACCTTCCCTACCCGGGTGGTCCGCACGTTGACCGCCTTTCACAAAAGGGCGACCCCGCTGCAATCCGTTTCCCGCGAGGTCTGGCCGCGAGGCAGGACCAGGAACGCCACAAGTACAACTTCTCTTTCTCCGGACTCAAGACCGCGGTTGCCCGGTATGTCGAAGGCCTTAAGGAACGTGGCGAGGAGATTCCCGCTGAGGATATTTGTGCGGGCTTTTCCGAGAGCCGTCAATGATTCCCCTAACGGCGAAGGCAGTTCGCGCTGCGCTCGATCACGGGTGCTCGACGATCGTTGTGGGCGGTGGCTTCTCGGCAAATTCCCGGCTTCGTGCGTTGCTGACTGAGCGAGGCAAGGCTGCCGGTTTGGAAGTCCGCATGCCTCCGCTGCGTTTTTGCACGAGACAATGGGGCGCAGATTGCCGCCATGGGATCAGAGCTTGTGCGTGCAGGGGTTGAACCTTCAGATTGGGATTTCTCTCCCGATTCCGGTATGCCCTTGACGCAAACCTCTATGCTTCCTCGGCACTGATTCGTCGGGCAATAATCGCTCGATGTGACTGACCAATTCGAGTGGCGATAACGACTCCCGCTTGGCTCCCCGTGAGTTTGAGGGATTTGCGTAGCGCATCGGGTTGAATGTCGGCACCGCGTTTTTTGACTTCGATACGTCCAATATCGTGTGCTCGAAGTGCCTGCTGAATATTCTTTTGCGCGCAGGTTCACCTGGTCGATGACTTCGAATGCTGCAGCAAAAGGAGTTGGGATCAACTGCGATGCACTGAGGTAGGCGATCGATTCGCTGATGAGATGTGCGTTGAGATCTTCACTGAGCCTGGCGACCATTCCAGCACGAATAACCGCGGAATCAGGCTCGTAGAGGTAGCTCCCCAACTGCCCAACTATTGCCTGCCGGGCAGGTGAATCGGCGAAAGCTGTTTGGGTGTCCTCAAGGGTATGGACTTCATCGTGGGTGATGACGCATGCCGAACGCCCTGCTCCCTCGCTGGCTAGGGAGGAGGACCACAGCGCGGCCTCGAGAAGATCACCATCAACGCTTGTCCAGCGCGCGTGGAACTGGGAAGGAATGAGTTCGTAGGGAATACCCGGCGCAACTTTCACCCCTAAACGCGGGACATGCTGTGCCCAGGACAGAACGCGGTCCAAAGAGGGACCAATCCGAGGGCGACGAAATGCGCTTGGAACCACCCTGCTTGCCTGTTCGGCGCGCGGGGTCAGCGAAAAAGCGCGTCGAAACCTTCCGCCTTGAAATCTTGGGGACCAAAGCGTGTTCACATCACGTTTCTCAACGCGAGCAGGGGGAAAGAGGAAAGGTTTTCGCGAGCGGCGGAAAGGGCCTCGTCATTGATGTCGTAGGAGGTAACCCGCATGCCTGCGCGCGCGAAAAGCAAGTGAATCTGCGCCGATTCCGCATCCGAGGTCTCGATATGCGTTGCGCCGGCATTGACGAAGCGCGCGGCGTGCTCGCGGGCAGAACCCATCGCGTTGCTTGTTCGTAGCCGTCCGCGTCCACAGCATTGTGCGCGCACGGGGCCGAATTTCCTTCCGCCTGGGTGCGTAACTGCAGTTGAGAGGCGATTGCCGAGGCTGTGGCCGGGTCATCCGTTTGCGCGCGGATTGCCAAACTGAGAGCTCCATGGGTGAGAGGTGACGGTATTCCTCGTTTTCTTCCCATTGGGCAAGAAGCTCACGTCCGGGGAGCAGCAGAGTGGATAAATGGAGGACATGGTCTCTATTGTTGCGGAATTTCAGGGAATTAGAGAAAAGATATGGGGCGTGTGGGAGGCTGAGTGGAGGCGGTAGACAGCATTGGCACTCAGCTTGCTGGGAGTGCCAATCGAGCCCCTAGACTGAGTGGGTAAGCACACATGCGATCCCAAACCTGACCCCCCGACGAGCAGGGACAGGGATGACATTAATCGTTATGAAAAGAAAGGGAGTGCTGAAATGGCTATCACCATCAAGCCCCTCGAAGATCGTATTGTCATCCGTCAGGTTGACAGCAGAAGAGAAGACCGCTTCCGGTCTGTACATTCCCGATGCCGCCAAGGAAAAGCCGCAGGAAGGCGAAGTTCTGGCAGTGGGCCCCGGACGTGTTGACGACAACGGCAACCGCGTCCCTGTGGACGTCAAGGTGGGCGACCACGTGATCTTCAGCCGTTACGGTGGCACCGAAGTCAAGTACGACGGCGAAGAACTGCAGATCCTGTCTGCACGCGACGTTCTGGCAGTGTCGAGCGCTGAATAGACGTTGATGCATCTGCGTGATGCATACGGTAGTGAGCCCGGGTAATCCTCCGGGCTCACTACTTTTTATGTTCTGAGTGCGGTGCTGCTTGCTGTGACTGCGCTGCGGCTGACTATGTTGGTGCTTCTGCTGCCAGCGCTGCTGCTCTTCGCGACTGCGCTACTGGCAATCGTTGTTAGTCCTGCTATTTATCGCGAGTGTCCTGCTGATCTTTTGAAGGTGTGGAAGAGGGAAGAGAAGCAGAACGCGGCTTCAGAATAAGGCAACAATAGCGCCGATAATCAGTGCTCCTGCAAAGAGTGACCACCCATACGGGTAGTGCCCCAAAAAGACCCATGATGGATTCTTCCCACGAAGCAAGAGTGTCAATGGAGACGATCCCACCAAGAGGGTTACTCAAGTCGATTGTGAAAATTGTGAAACCCAAAATGATGAGAACTAGTCCAGAGACCACATTCGTCCACGTCGTCTGACGCTTCAGTAGAGTCACGGGTTTTGGTCGCACAATCGCTTGGATACGCCCCGCGGAATGCTGCCAGAGTAGTGCGAGCACCAAGAGGGGAAATGCCATTCCTGCGGAATAGAAAATGACTGCGATGACGCCTTCGGCGACTGAACCACCCAAAGAGGAAGTTGCCAGCACTGCTCCAAGGATGGGGCCCGCGCAACCAACACCTGCAATTCCATAGGTAATACCCAGAGGTAGACCGCCCAAGCGGTATCACGTGACTGAGAAGCTGTTTCTAGGGAACGTACGCGGAAAACAGGAACATCCAAGGAGAAGAGTGTGATCAGTCCAGCAATAATCACCAAAAGGGCGATGACCTGGGTAATGAAGGCCGAGTGCTCTCTAATCAGCGCGACAACGCTTGATAAGGCTGCGCCCAGCGGGATCAAGGGAGTGAGTAGGCCCAGCCAAAATATCCCGCAGCGAGCGAACAATTTCCGTGGAGATTGAAATGCGTAGGAAAAAGAAAGCGGGCAGAAGCATAACGGAGCATGGTGCGAGCAGCGTCAATACTCCACCGAGGAAAGCGATTAGAGGATTCACTTCTTAAGGTGTTCTGCCTGGTTCTGGATGGTTGCGCGCACGTAGTCGGCATCGCGGAAGCCCGAGATGAAGCTATCGCCAATGAACATGAAGGGTGTGCCCTGGATGCCGATCTTGTAGGCGTCGTTTTGTGCCTGTTTGACCTCTGCTGCTGTTTTCAGGGAGCATTGGTATCGGCTTGGAAGCGCGAGATATCGGAGACTCCTGCCTTCTGGGCCAGAGTAGTCCAAAGGAATCCATCGTGTATTCGGGGTGGCCGGATGGGTCGGCCTCACCATAGGCTGCGCTTACGAACTCCCAGAAACGTCCCTGGTTGGCTGCAGCAATGCCAGCCTGAGCGGCAAGGGGGATGACTGTGAAATTTGTGCCAGATCGCGCCACTCGATTCGCAAGGTGCCGTTGTCGACCAGATCTTGCAGTTGTGGTTCGACTTGTTTCGCGAAACGCGTGCAGTAGGGGCAGGAGAAATCAGAGTAGAGCACCATCACGACGGGAGCATCGATTGCCCCTTTGCTCGCGCGTCATTGGCATCACGACGCTGCTGAGAGTGGATGATGTCGAGTCCCTTTGATCGGTAACAGTTGGCGCGTAGGATGCTTGGGCTTGCTGTGGGAAGCGGTGCTTTCCTGTGCTTGCTGCATTGGAGCTGCGCTGGCCGATGCCATCATCTGGGGTTGAGAAGTTGACGGACGGCTGGTCCACCAGACTGCACCAGCAATAAGAACGACAGCACATGCAAGAAGAAGAACGGCAGTGATTCTCTGCTTGCCGAGGCCTCGAGATTCCATGGGACACCTTTCGCATTTCGCACGGGATGACGGGGATGGGTTTCAGTCTATTCCATGAGAGTGGGGAATAGAGGAAGAGAGTGGAATAGGAGGAGCGGTTGACGCTAGGTAAAAAGAAACTCGCTCGAGACACCGACCCGAGCGAGTTCGAGATGACGTAGTGAGTGTGTCAGGAGACTCGACGAATACGACGGCGCTGAATTTCTTGCGACGTTCTTCTTCAGTCATGCCGCCCCAGATTCCATAGGGTTCCTGAGCTCGCAGAGCATACCGCGGCACTGCTCAATGACAGGACAAGTTGCGCAAATGGCTTTTTGCGTTGGCGGCACGGCGACGACGGGTTGAACCGCGTTCACCTTCGGGGTGGAAGAAAAGTTCCGTATCGAGGTCGCGACAGGCGCCCTGGTACTGCCATTCCCGCACGCGTCAATCGACGGGCCTGGCAGTCGAGAGACGTCGGACATGAGTACCTCCATTCATTGCACTTCCCTGCGCAAGACGTTCTCGGCGAGAAGGACTGCAAGAAGGGTACCGAATTGTGCAAGAGTGTCTCAAGGCCCTTCACAGAATCATAGTTGTCTCACAGGAAACTTCAGATGGCCGAAGTGACGCTGAAAACCGCATTATTACGGGAGATAACGAAACGCTGCAGAAATGCTGAAAGCGTAATTTTGTTGTCCGTTACATAGTCGTTCTTAGCTGTCAGCGGACGAAAATCTGACCACTCGACTGGAAAAGACAAGAAGGAAAGCTGACAATCAATTAGGTAGCATTCACTTAGGTATCCTTCATCACGTCAGGAGTGGTCATGCCCCGTGCTCAGCTCGTGCTTCCCGCTGCTCACGATGCGCCGCTGACCGTCACTGCAGTTTCTGCGAAACTCGGTGTTTCGGCCTCGACACTGCGAACGTGGGAAAGGCGCTACGGTCTAGGCCCCGGAGAGCGCTCCGCTGGCAGCCACCGTCGCTACCTTCCGGAAGACGTCGCCAGGCTGATGCATATGATCGAGCTTATTCAAAGTGGGGTCACCCCCTCTGTTCGCTACGATCGTTCTTGCTCAGAACAAAGGAGAGTTGGAAGAAGTTCGTCCCCCGCGCACGGCAGATGAACTGGTTGTTGCCGCGCGAGCAGGTGATCGGGACCGCCTTGTTCATCTCATCGAGGCAAGTGTCAGTGAAAAAGGCCTGCTTCATACGTGGATGCTTTTGGTTGAACCTGCTTTTGAAGTGATGGCTACCGATTACTACGGTGAAATTCCGGGTATTGCGGGTTCGTCAATGCTTAGCCAAGCGATGTATGACGTTCTTCGCGTCATGTCAGAGCAACGGCTCGAACCTAAGTTCCCGTCTTCGCCCAGCATCATTGATTTTGGGCGATCGTGCGCATCTTCTTCCCGCGCATGTCATTGGGGTGGCCCTGCGGTGGTACGGTCCGAATGTCGTGGTCTTGGGAGCATGTAGCCGCGGCTGGATTGGTGGCCGCGAAAAACTTGATGCTTTTGTTGAAAACATCGATTCGCATGTTGCTGCCCTGATCACCATGGGACAGGGTGAGGACTGCAGAGCACTGCTCTGCGGCAGTTCACAACCACGGAATTGACGTCATCGAGGTAGGAACTCAATCCCGCGCGTTCTGGACGACCATGTTCTTCGCGTTCGTACGGTCTCAGCGTGCGTTGAAGAGACTGCCTTGCTCAGTGCGAAGGTTCCTGCAGCCTCAGTTCGCTGAACCTTTCTGCGTTTCCTCGTTCAATTACTGCATGTTCTTGCAACGTGTTGGCGTAGACGCGTATCTATAAGGTCGCGCAGGTGCGGCATGCACGAGAGGATTAAAGATGACCCGTGGGAAGATCGCCAGCTTATCGAAGCCTTCGATGAAGAATTCAAGAACTTGTTCATTTTGCGGCGGGCTCGGTTGTAGATTGCGGTTTTGGATACATGGATCGCAATGGGGTAGTGGATCCTTCAAACCAGTTGAACATGTGATTACCGGGCGAATGACTATGTTTTGCGCTGCGCGTAAGGGGCATGACTGGGCAATCCCTTGGTTGATCAGTATTCGTTTGCCTGACTGAAGGCCCATGTACGATGCCGAAAAATGGCGGTTGGTTCTCGGGCTCCTGACAGAGATTGTTGAACGCGAGGATGGCCCGCATTGGAAGGCGATTGAACCAGCAAATGACGGTCTGAAGCAGGCATACGCATGCCATTGTCATTCTCTGCTCAGCGCTGCAACAGTGCTTGGTCGTCCAGGTGCTCGTGAGCTTCTTGATCGTGCGCTGGTGACCAAGAACTCCATTGGTGGAGCCTCAGTTCGGACGCGTCTGTGAATCCTGGAACCGTGATGCACCCGCGCTGGAGAGCTATCGCGGCGTCAATGCGAATATGCCACCGTCGAGGCGCACAGCAGCCTATGACGCGACGGGTGATCGCATCTGGTTGGATCGGGCACGCGGAATCTGTCGTTTCGTTGCCGAGGTCGCTGAGCAGCTGCATTGGCGTATTCCCGAACACTTCGATACCGAGTGGAACATTCTTCCCGATTGCAATATCGATCGCCTTTCGGATCCTTTCCGTCCCTACGGTGCAACCCCGGACGTGGATGGATGGGATGACTGATCCTCACGTTCGGCTATTGGCTATGGGGGAGAGCGAATTGGATGCTTTGAAGCTGCTGAGCAGCTTTTCAGCCGCGCATGCTCTGATGGCTGATCAAACATGGCGCCGAAGGTTTTGTTTACACCACTGACTGGGACGGTCGCGCGGTTGTGGATACCCGCATGCACTGGGTGCTCTGCGAGGCTGTCAATTCTGCATGTGCTTTAGGCCGTGCTACAAGAGGCCGGAGATGACGCGCGTGTTGCGGAGCTGAGTTCTCTGTATGCGCGAGTGGGTCGATTGGGCGACCGCTACCTTCGAGGCCACCGGTCGCTGGATCCACGAAGTTGACGCCTCAGGAGCGGAGTCTGGGACAACGTGGGAGGGGGAAAGCGGACGCCACTACGTTGCGCAGATGCTGCTTCTGCCGCAGGTTGGCAATACTCCGTGCTTTGCTCTGGCCTTGAAGGAGAAGGCAGAAGAAGAGGCGTAGTTCGCTTCTCCTCTCACTTTTCTGGGGTGAACTTAGCCACGCATACTGGGTTTTAGGTCAAACCCAGTATGCTCTGTACTGAGCCCTAAAGCTCTGTTCATAGCAGACATTCACAATGATCCTTTTGCTTTGACCGGACTGACCTACGATGACGTTCTGCTTCTTCCTGAACCGAGCCGATGTTGTTCCTCTGAGGTTGATACAGCTCTGCTCGGCTGACGACGAAGATCCGCCTGCGTATTCCCTTGCTTTCTGCGGCGATGGATACGGTGACCGAGGCGCGCATGGCGATTGCAATGGCTCGCCAGGGCGGTATTGGAATCTTGCACCGAAACCTTTCGATTGAAGAGCAAGCTCCCAGTTCGCCAGGTGAAGCGTTCTGAATCGGGAATGGTTGAGGACCCGGTGACTATCGGCTCCGATGCCACCATCGAGGAACTGGATCGTTTGTGCGGCCACTACCGTGTCTGGGCCTTCCTGTTGCTGACGATCAGCAGCAGCTCATTGGCATTATTACCAGCCGTGATCTGCGTTTTTGTTCCCCACCGATCAGTGGGCACGCTGAAGGTTCGTGACTGCATGACTCCTCGCGAACGTCTGGTGACGGGCAAGGTCAGGACCAGCCGTGAGGAAGCGAAGGCACTGCTTGCGACAAACCGCGTAGAGAAGCTCCCCATCATTGATGAAGATGGACGTCTGACTGGTCTGATCACGGTGAAGGACTTCGTTAAGACCGAGCAGTACCCGAATGCGACAAAGGATGATCGCGGTCGTCTGATGGTCGGCGCAGCGGTTGGCTATTGAGGGAGATACCTGGAACGCGCCTGTGCGCTTCGTGATGCAGGTGCTGACGTCCTGGTTGTTGATACTGCTAACGGTGGCGCTGCCTTGGCTGGAAATGATCCGAAAGATCAAGGCTGACTCTTCTTCGATGGTGTTCAGATCATCGGTGGCAACGTTGCAACAACCGAAGGTGCTCAGGGCCCTGATCGATGCCGGCGTTGACGCTGTGAAGGTGGGCGTTGGCCCGGGTTCGATCTGTACAACGCGTGTCGTTGCCGGCGTGGGTGTGCCTCAGGTGACCGCGATCTACTTAGCATCTCTGGCGTGCAAGCCGGCAGGTGTGCCCCTGATTGCTGATGGCGGCCTGCAGTATTCCGGTGATATCGGTAAGGCAATTGTTGCCGGTGCGGACACGGTCATGTTGGGCTCGCTTCTGCTGGCCGCGAGGAATCACCCGGCGAGGTCGTCTTCACGAATGGCAAGCAGTACAAGCGCTACCGTGGCATGGGCTCCTTGGGTGCGATGAGTTCGCGCGGACGCAAGTCGTACTCGAAGGATCGCTACTTCCAAGCTGATGTCTCTTCGGATGACAAGATCGTTCCCGAGGGCATTGAGGGACAGGTTCCCTCACACCGGTTCGCTTGCTGCGGTTGTCTACCAGCTGGTGGGCGGTCTGCATCAGACGATGTTCTACCTGGGAGCCTCGACGATTGATGCGGTGAAGCGTAATGGTCGTTTCGTTCGCATTACCTCTGCAGGCTTGCGTGAATCGCACCCGCATGACGTCCAGATGACGACTGAGGCTCCGAACTATCACTCTTCGACGAAGTGATTCGTCAGTAAGAAGTCTTTAAGGGCACGGCTTTGAGCCGTGCCCTTAAAACATTTGGGGCTTATTGCATTTGAGACATGTTCTTATTGCATGGGCCAGCGGCGATCGATGTGCGTGTCTCTGCCCTTTGAACGCATGAAATTCTCGAAGTTTTCTGCCCAGCTGCGTGGGCGTCCTTTTTGGAACGCATGGATTTCCCGGCAGTCTTTAGATGCGCAGTCCGAATATTTCCGCGCGATAGCAGCCAGGACATCAAGGGTCATGATTACGTCGTATTCAGCAGTGTGTGCGTTTTCTGAGACAGGAACGCCGTAAGCAGCTGCCATTAGTGACAGCTGCTTCTTTCCTTTGCGGAAGCGCTCAAGATGGCGGTCCAATACCAGGGGATCAATGATCGGTGCCGGTTCTGGGGTTCCAAGTCTGTCGCACAGTGTTGGAAGCGAGTGACGGCGAAGCTCTTCTTCGAGCAGGGTGAGATCGTAGCTTCCATTGAAGGCAACAACTGGGTAGCCCTGCGCCATGTGCGCTGTCAACGCAGATGCGACTCATCGAGGACTTCTTCGATGGGGCGCCCATTGCTGCGTGCGTACTGGGTGGTAATACCGTGGATTTGTGCAGCTGTGTCCGGGATATCGACGCCCGGATCAGCTAACCACGTCGTAATAGTGTCGGAATCCGGGGATCCAGATGCGCCTTTGCTGCGCAGAACCAGAGCTGCACTGACAAGACGGTCGCGATGGGGGTTGACGCCTGTCGTTTCGGTATCGAAGCCCAGCCAGGGAAGCTGAGCCCAAGAATGAGGGTGGTGTCTGCCATGACTTGAAGTGTGCATCAGCGCACTGTCATTTGCGTCCAGTTTTTCAGTTCGCGGCAAATAAAGTGTCCCGCTTCGACGAAGAAGCGGGACAGAATGGAAGTGGCCAGTGATCAGGGATGCAAAGGCAAGGGGAAGGAAAAACGCGTGTATGCGCAGGGCATCTGAGCGCGATCTCGCGATCCGAGCTTCCGGGGTGCGCGTTCGCTTGTACGGCGCGATACATCCTGACGGTTACGGTTTTCCGTGCGTGAACTGCGTCGGAAACTCCTTGGTAACGGCAGCTGCTGCTGTCAACATGGTGACCTCCTGCGGATCAAATGACGAACACCGGTAGTAGGTGTATCTCTGTGATGACATACACAGTGTGCCTGTCTACTCAGCCCGTTTCAAGTGTTTTATGAAGGGGCTTTTTCTCTTTCACTTCAAGGGAAAATCGTGATTGAGTAAAGGTGAGGAACTGGTGAAGTTTAGCCAAGGCATCCTCATAAAGAGAATAAAATTAAAGTAAAATTTTTGGGCCTTTTGTCATGTGTCCACAGGTGTTATTGATCGAATGTAAAGCCGTATCGCCATGTAGACAATATGTGAAATGCCTTACATTAATGGGGTGGAAGGGGTTCGTGTCCCCTGGCCCTTGGTGGCGCATCCAATGAGATTGTGCGACTAGAATGGCGTCATGGCTAACGAGGTCGAAATTGGTCGGGGAAAACGTGGTCGTCGGGCTTATACCTTGGATGACATTGCACTAGTTTCGGCACGCCGGACCAGGGATCCTGCGGATGTGAATGTTGGCTGGCAAATCGATGCGTATCATGTCGACGTCCCCATTATGGCCGCGCCCATGGACTCGGTGATGAGTCCCGATACTGCAATCCTCTTTGGCAAACTGGGCGGAATTGGGGTCCTGGATCTGGATGGATTGTGGACTCGTTACGAAAATCCTCAGCCGATTTTGGATGAAATAGCACAGCTTCCTGCAGACGGGTCGATTGCGCGTTTGCAGCGATCTATTCGGCTCCCATTCAAGAAGACCTCATCACCGAGCGTTTGGAATATATTCGCAAGGCTGGCGTCGTCGTCGCCGGAAAGCTTTCACCTCAGCGTACCCAGCGCTACTGGCGTGCGGTTGTCGAGGCCGGGGTGGACCTCTTCGTTATCCGTGGGACTACCGTTTCGGCTGAGCATGTTTCGTCACGCGCAGAGCCTCTGAATCTTAAACGTTTCATTTATGAACTCGATGTTCCGGGTGATCGTTGGCGGTGTCTCAACAGATACTGCTGCCCTGCACCTCAGTGCGAACCGGTGCCGCAGGTATTTTGGTTGGCTTTTGGCGGGGGAGCGGCGCATGCAACGCGCCAGTCTCTTTGGTGTCCATGCGCCCATGGCAACGGCCATCGCTGACGTTGCTGCAGCGCGTCGTATTACATGGATGAATCGGTGGCCGTTATGTCCACGTGATTGCGGACGGCGGGATTGGACGCTCTGGCGATATGACACGCGCGATTGCTTGTGGAGCGGATGCGGTGATGATGGGTGCGGCCCTGGCTCGTGCTGAAGAAGCTCCCGGACATGGATGGCATTGGGGATCCGAGGCCACGCACCCAGAGCTTCCGCGAGGCCACCGCGTTCGCGTGGGGACCTCGGGTACCTTTTAGTGAGATCCTCTATGGGCCATCGACGCGGGCGGATGGAACGCTCAACTTCATTGGTGCGCTTAAGCGGACAATGGCCTCGACGGGGTATTCGGAAGTGAAGGACTTGCAGAAGGCGGAAGTCGTCGTCAGCCCCTACTGGCGTTAATGAAACTGGGTGGTGAACGGGGTTAGTTCACCACCCAGAACAGTAAGACCTCAGCTATGCCTTCTTGCTGTTTTTCTGAGCTCAACGTTGGCGTCTGGAACGTAAGGTCTCCCATCTTGTAGGGCAGAAATAGCGTGCACAGAAGTGTTCCGGTGAAGAGCCAGGGAAGCAGGGCTGGTGCTGTGATGACATCACTATATTCATTGAGGAATGCGCCAAAACTGGGCATTGCGTTCATCTGGAAGGTTCCGATCAAAAACTCCCAGAGTTACGAATGGAATTGCAAAATTGTAGGCGATCGTATCCAACGGATTGACCGTGAAAGCTGGACCAGATTCGCCAGCCTGAGGATCAATCCCGCAAGAGTTAAGGCAAAGCCAATGATGATGCCCCATGCGAGCGGCTTGAGAGCCACAACATCGGCTGATCGCTGCACATCCCCTTCAATGAAAAACGATGCCAAGGGTGCTGAGGAAGAAAAAGACGTAGATCGAGCTATCTAGGGATGATCTCTTCTCGTCGACGATTTTCATAGTGTGTCCTTTGAAGCCAAAGATGAGAATTAGGTGCTAAAGTTGGCGGTGGCGGAAAAACCGCGACGAAATCACAGGTGGCATGCAGCGATTCTTTGGTGCATCCGCGGATAATTATACTTGAGCTCTTGTCAAGAGTCGTTTGTGCAGATCAAAGCATAAAAGTGGGACGACCATGAAGGGGCGTCCCACGAAATAAAAACGGGTTTCGCTGTTTAAGCTGCCGAATCGATGAGCAGAACCGTGACAGACGGGCTGAGAAGAATCAATGCCATGACAAGGGCGTAGCCCAGATTGCGCGCGTAAGATGTGCCGTCCGCTGCTGAACGGTTCCAGATCGCCGTGAAGGGCAGGAAAATAGCTGCAAAGTAAACCGGCTACCAGAACGGTGATACGTAGGCCGGGTACAAAAGACCTGCGAATAGAAGAATCGTTACGCAGGCGGCGGTAACAAATGACTTTCTCACGAAGAAATCATAGGGGGATTCTCAGGACTCTCTCAGCGAGAAAGCCTGTGATTTCAGTCAATCGAAAGTGTACTAATCTTCCTGCAGCTCACGTAGAAGCAACAGTTATTGGGCGTCAAAGGTCTGGGCAAAGACCGAAATACTATCGCGAAGCTTCTTGATGTTCTTACGGTTTTGCTTCCCTGGAATGCAGGAGCAAAACCCGTAGCTTCAACGCGCATTGCCACTGATGTGCCCTGTGGGATGGAGAAGGCTGAGATCCAAATCGTTTCACCGTAGGTCAACATGGACATATCGGTTGTTGCCTTAATGTGGCCGGTCGTGGGGGCAACCATATGAACTCCCCAACCAAGTTTTTGTATCTCTTGAACCAGCAAAGGAAATGCATTCTCAAATGGAAGCGCAACAATGAAGCCGCCGTCGGTTTGACGTTCGAAAAGTGCCATGAGAACCCTCTTTCCTTCAACCTTTATGCCCGTATTTTAGTACGCAGAACTATGCCCCGGTTTGGACACCGTCCAAACCGGCATGAGTGCGAGTTATACCCAGTGGGCTTACTTGTCAGCGGCGCTGGGGTGCGTCATATCTGCGGGAACAACCCATGCATCGAACTCTTCGGGAGTGACAAAACCAAGCTCCAGAGCGGACTCGCGAAGCGAGACGCCCTTGTGGTGGGCGTTCTTCGCGATCTTCGAGGCCTTGTCATAACCGATGTGACGGTTCAGTGCGGTGACCAGCATCAGGTTGATATCCAAGTGGTGCTGAATCTTTTCGTGGTTCGGCTCAATGCCGTATGCGCAGTGGATATCGAAGGAAACGCAGGCATCACCCAGCAGGCGGATCCGATTCCAGAACGTTCCATGCCATGACGGGCTTGAAAAACATTGAGCTGAAGTTGCCCCAGAACCAGCGAAACCGACGGTCTGCGTCGTTGCCGAAGACCTGGTTGCCACCATTGTCATGGCCTCGCACTGGGTCGGGTTGACCTTGCCGGGCATGACTCGACGATCCGGCTCATTCTCGGGGATGATGAGCTCACCGATGCCGTCGCGCGGACCGGAAGCGTACCAGCGCACATCGTTGGCGATCTTCATGAGTGCATCTGCATAGAACACGCAGTGCGCCAGACACCAGTACTAGTGCGTCGTGTGCACCAAGAGCTGCAAACAGGTTCGAGGCCTGCTTGAACTCAATGCCGGTTTCCTCAGAAATCTTCTTGGCAGCCAGCTGGCCGAATGCAGGGTGAGCGATTGAGGCCGGTTCCCACCGCAGTTCCGCCAATTGCTAGTTCGCGTGCACGAGAATCCGCGTAGTGAATGCCATCAGGGCGCGAAATCGATCTGTGCAACCCAGCCGAAATAACCTGGCCCAAGGTAATGGGCGTTGCATCCTGCAGGTGGGTGCGTCAACCATGACGACGTCGGCGTGTTCCTTCGACCCTTGTCCAGGGTGTTCGCGCAGCTGCTCAACGCGCGCGTTGCAGGCCTGAGTCCTGGACCACGGCAATGTGCATTGCGGTGGGGAAGGTGTCATTTGAGGACTGGCCGCGGTTAACGTGATCGTTCGGGTGAACGGGAGTCTTGATCCCATGACGCCACCCGCAAGCTCGATGGCGCGGTTCGAGATCACTTCGTTGGCATTCATATTGACTGAGTGCCCGAACCGGTTTGGAAGACAACCAGCGGGAAGTGGTCGTCGAGCTTGCCCTCAATGACCTCATCGGCTGCGCGTGCAATCAGGTCTGCAATATCTTGGGGGCAGTTCTCCCAGCTCCGCGTTTGCCAGTGCCGCAGCCTCTTCAGCGTTCCCAGTGCGCGCACCATGGGGCGGCAGACGAAAGTATTACGGCCGATGTCGAAATTGTGCAGTGAACGTTCGGTCTGTGCTCCCCAGTAACGATCTGCGGCAACCTCAACGGCGCCCATCGAGTCGGTTTCGGTACGCGGTTTCTTGTGCCACGGGTGGCTCCTTCGCGTAGGGGCTTGTGCCCGTACCTCCTCAGGACAGCCGCGCGCGCTGTGAGGTGTGGGGCACTCGTCCCAGTCGCGTGCGTGGGCCTCGAGTTCACGGCGCGGTGTAGCAGCCACCAGGCGCAGGCACACGACAGGGCGACGAGCGAGGCTGCCAGCAGGAAGGGGGACAGCGGCATCCAGCCGTACAGGGCCGTGGCGCTCACGGGGGCTACGATCCACGTGATTGCGCCGGTTGCGTTGATGACGCCGGCGATGCTGCCCTGCTCGTGCGCGCTCACCGCCAGGATGCGCCCGCAGAGTAGCTCGGGGAGGCCATGCCCGAGGCGACACCCATCGCGAAGGTTGAGACTGCCAGCGCCCACAGCGACGGTGCGATCGTCAGGCATGCGAGTGCCGCGAGGGCGAGCGTCATGCCGACGCGCAGCAGCATGCGAGGACTCCACCCAGGCGCGGCACGACGATCAGCTGCATGAGCATGGCTCCGGCGGCGTTGGCCAGCAGCAGCTGAGGGCGGTCACGGAGACGGCGGGCGCGGGATCGAGTCCGCCGCGATCCTGGACGAGAAAACCCATCGTGATCTGAACGACGCCGTTCGCAAAAGTAGATGCCGAACACCGAAGCGATCCACGGGGGCGATGCGCCGGTCGGTCCACCGCACGCGCGGGGGTAGGTCGGCGTGGCCGTCGCACCGCTCGCGTAATTTGTCACCGGTTCAGTCGACGAGGCCAGGGCCGCTTGCCTCGATTCCGTGTTCCTGGCCGTCAGGCGGGGCAGGCTCCTCCCGGCGCGCGCGTCGATGCTCCGTCGCGGGGCAGCCAAAAACAGGGCGTGCCAGGGCGATGAGGACGAAAATCGGGGTGGCGTGCACGGGGCCGAAGATCCAGCAGGCTCCCAGTGCCGAGGAGACGAGGGAGCCGACCATGACTGACAGGTTGATCGCACCGGAAAACGCGGACGTGCCGCGCACGCGCGTGAGTTCCTGTCGGGGGTCACCTCGGCGACGAGGGCCTGGCCCGTCGGCGGGATAGCCGCGACGGCCGCCTGAAGGAGCGCGCGCGCCGCCATGATGGCGCCCGCGCGAGGAAAGCGCCGATGGCACCGGCCGCTCGCGCCCACAGCCGCGGAAAAAGAGCGTGCCCGCCGTGAGTGCCAAGAACAGCGCCAACAGGATGACGCGCCTGCGCCCCCAGGCGATCGAGCGGCGCCCCAGAACTGGCTGAGCGTCGTCACCGCGGCGGCCGCCAGGACACGGCCGCGCCCACGATCCACCCGGGCAGGTTCAGAGCGCGCGACAGGGGAGCGATCGACACGTTGAGCATGTTCTGCGCCGTGTACGTAAACAGCGCGATCGCCACGAGCGCGCGCAGCGTCGGATTCGTCAGCAAAGGTGATGAGGGCACAGTGCATCCTGATGACGAAGCGCCCGCGCGATGCGCGGGCCTGCCGACAGGTATCGAAGCGGGGGAGCGTCGCTAGCGCTGCACCCAGGTGCTCACCTTCCAGCGAGCGTCCCTCGAGCGCTCACGCTACCGCGTCGTCCCTGCGCCCTGTGCCGGATCCAGCGGCGCGTATACGTCGATCCTCGGGAGCGCTGCGGCCACGTCCAGCTCCAGGTCGGTCACCACGGCCTCGTCCAGGAGGAAGGGGTCTGCGCGTGAGAGCTGAGCCCCGCCCGTGATCCAGATGCGCGTCCGTACGCCCGCTCTCGCGAGCGATCTGAAGCGCCTCATCGACGGAGGACGACGAGAGCGCTCGGCCTCGTACCCGCCTGCGGGTGATGACGATGTTCGTACGGCCCGGCAGGGCGCGTCCGAGAGCCTCCACGAGCGGCGGCCCCATGATGACCGGGCAGCCCATCGGGACTCTTGAAGTGCCGGAACCAGAGGGAACATGCCAGGACATGCCGTGCCCGTCCCATGATCCCGTTGCAATCCTGCGCCCATCGCCCCCAGCTTCGTCATACCGCGACCGAGCCTGATCGTGGGGTGATGCTGGTATCCGTCACCGAAATATCGTCGAAGGAGTACTCGAACATCGAGGGAGCCTTTGTCGAGCTCCAAGCGCGGGAACGGGTACGGCTCGCGGCTCAGCTGCTCGGTCACCTGCTCCGTGTGGTTGGAGTAGATGTGGCAGTCTCCGCCCGTCCACATGAAGTCGCCGACTTCCAGGCCCGCCTGCTGCAAACAGTGCGGAGCAGCGAGTAGGACGCGTGCTGAAGGGCACGCCCAGGAACATGTCCGCGCTGCGCTGGTAGAGCTGCGGCGACAGGCGGCCGTCGGCCACGTACAGCTGGAAGAACGCGTGGCAGGGCGAGCGCCATCTGCGGCAGGTCGCGACGTTCCACGCCGAGACCACCATGCGGCGCGAATCCGGGTTCGTCTTCAGCGTCTCGAGGACCTGGGAGATCTGGTCGATGTGGCGGCCGTCCCCGGCGTTCCACGAACGCCACTGGACGCCGTACACCGGGCCCAGCTCACCGTCCTCGTCCGCCCACTCGTTCCAGATGCGGATCCCGTTGTCCTGGAGCCCAGGACGTTCGACGACCCCGACAGGAACCACAGGAGCCGACTGACACCGATTTGAAGTGCACGCGCTTCGCTCGTGATCAGCGGGAAGTCTTTTGGACAGGTCGTAGCGCGCTGCGCCCCCGAACAAAGGAACGCGTGCCGTGCCGGTACGGTCACCCTAGGGTGCCCTCGCGCAATGCGCCAGCAGGTCTCGTACTGGCGGTCGACGGCGCTCACGTCAGTCGATCCGCTCGTTGGTCCAGGTGCGCGAGGCCGGCAGGGCCTGGTCGACGACCGAGTGCTCGATCGTGCAGTTGCGCCCGATGGCGGACTCTGCGCGTCGCAGCAGGTCAGCGATCTCGTCCTCACTCAGCGTGGACATGTCCTGACCAGCTCAACGTCCACGTGCGTGAAGCGGTCGCCCGCCTGGTCGTGGTCAGCGGACACGCCGATCGAACTGCTCGAAGTCATCGCCGAGGCGGGCAGCCAGGCGCGTCTGAGCCTCATTGCGTTGTGCAGCCCGCGATCGCGAGCTTGAGAAGGTCGCCGGGGGAGAAGAGGCCGGGGCCGTGGCCGATACGGATCTCGGCGCAGTCCTGGTTGCGGGCGACGTACTGACGCACGCCCGTACGCTGCATGTACAGAGACTTAGGGGTATCACCATGGGGTCTATGGTAGTCCCCTCGTTGTCCCGTCTGTCGTCTGGGCACGCAACATCACTCCTGGCGGATGCACGGCCTCGGATGGTGGTGGCCATCTGCTGTATGCTTATGTGATATCTGTCAGCTGTTCTCGGGAGCGATCAGGAAGCATGCAAGCTGGAGCAGTGGGGCTCGGTGGTATTACTCCCGGGACGCGTCTCTCGGCTTTTAGTTGGTCGAGAAAACGTTGAAGTAATTTCCGTGCATGCGGTAGGGGAATCCACGTCGGAAGTGATTTTCCGCGATGGTACCGGCGCCATCGATTCGCGTGTTTTATCGGCGGAAGATCTGGATCATCTCGTGATCGTCGATACCGACGGTCAACAGACGAACTATGATGCGGATCCCCGTGAGTTCATGTTCAGGCAGAGGCGCTGCAGTAAAAAATGCAGCGTTGTACGACCCGGATGGCTGCTGGTGTCTTCTTCGAATATCGAGCCGCTTTCCCCACCAGATTCGTGCTGTTTATGAGCACATGCTCCCGCAGGTACCGCTTCGCTTCTTGCTGGCGGACGATCCCGGCGCGGGCAAGACGATCGCGGCGGGGCTGTACTTGAAAGAAATGATGCTACGCTCCGACTGCGAACGTGCGCTTATTGTGTCGCCCTGGTGGTTTTGGCTGATCAATGGCAGGAAGAGCTGCGACGAAGTTTGACCTCTTTTGATGTTTTGACAATGTCAATGGTCGAGTCTGCCCGGGCCAACGTGTTTGACGACCACCCGTACCTGATTGTTCGGATGGATCAGGTCTCACGTAACGAACAGCTGATGGATCAGCTGCGTGCAGTGAGCTGGGACGTTGCGATTGTCGATGAGGCTCACTGATGAGTGCCCATTACACATCGTGGAATGGGAAGTGAAAACCACCGCCGTTTCACACTGGGCAGGGTGTTGTCTCAGCGAGCACAGCACTTCTCCTGATGACGGCAACGCCGCATGCGGGGAAGGAAGAGGACTTCCAGCTTTTTCTGACGTTGCTGGATCGGGATCGTTTCGAGGGGCCTTATCGTTCGGAGAGGCATCGGACCGATACCCGTGGCTTGATGCGGAGGATGGTGAAGGAAGACCTACTGACGTTTGAGGGGAAACCGCTTTTCCCAGAGCGCCGTGCCTATACCGTTGGGTACGACCTGTCGGGTGCTGAGCAAGAACTGTACGATCGGGTTACCGAATACGTCCGCACAGAGATGGGGCGCGCGGATCGAATCGGAGAGCAGCGACAGTCGCGTCGGCGTAATTCCGTCGGCTTCGCATTGACAGTTCTGCAACGTCGTCTGGCCTCTAGCCCCGAAGCGATTACGCGTTCCCTTGAGCGTCGCGTGGAGCGTCTCGGACAGCGCCTGAATGACATCGGTCGCGCAGAGACTCAGTCCGTCAGTAATACCTCGCCGTTGGGGTCGGATGAGCACTTGATCCATATCGACCATGCGTATGCGACCATGGCCGACCTTGACGACTTTGATGATGCTGACGGCGATATGTCAGAGGCGGAACGAGCACGTTTTGAAGAACGGATGGAGCAGGTTGTTGACTCGCGACTGCCGCATTGATCGAAGGATGAGCTTGCTCGAGAAATTAGTGTTCTCGAGGAACTCGTCGCACTGTCTAAATCGGTGTGGAACACTGGAGATGATCGTAAGTGGAACGAGCTGCGTCAGATCCTGTCCGAGCAGCTTCTGACAGACTCAGATGGAGTGCCTCGCAAGATCATTGTGTTTACGGAGCATCGGACACGATCAACTATCTGCAGCGCAGAATAGCCACACATATAGGAAAATCCGAGGCGGTAGAGGTTATTCATGGCGGGATCTCCCGCGTCGCCCGGTTGGCAATTCGTGAGCAATTCACGCACAATCCTCACGTGCAGGTGCTGCTCGCCACCGATGCTGCCGGTGAAGGTCTTAATTTGCAGCGTGCTCACCTCATGGTCAACTATGATCCGCCGTGGAATCCTAATCGCATTGAGCAGCGCTTCGGGCGCATCCATCGAATTGACAGACAGAAGTCTGTCACCTGTGAACCCAGGCCGTGGCCGAGGGACGCGCGAGGGCGATGTTTTCCGTACCTTGCCGTCGAAGATTGACCAGATGGATCAGGCATATATGGGAAAGCTATTCCATGTGCTGGGCGGCGGGACTCATCTTCGACAACAAGCCGCTGCGTGAGCTTCTTGTGGAAGCCATTCGCTGCATGGTGATCTGCCAGAGGTTCGGGAGCGCTTGGGCAGCGTCATCGATGAGTCTGTGTCCCACGGTCCCCAGGCTCTCATCGATGAAAGAGCGCTTGTTCGAGACACGTCGACAGAGTCAAACATGGAAGCCATCCGGGAGCTCATGGAGCGTGCCCGTGTTCGCCGACTGCAACCGGGTTACATCGAGTGCGTTTACGCGATCTGCCCTGTGGCGTCTTGGTGCGCCTTTGAAGCACGCGAACCAGGGAGATTCGAAATTCACCGCGTTCCCCGCGCGGTGATGCGAGCCGCGCGGATCCTGAACCCGGCTGCCCTGTTGCCGAAGCGTTATGAGCGAGTGACCTTCGTGCCTACTGGAGCATCGGACCCGAAGCATGAAATCTCGCTCATCGCACTGGGGCATCCATTGCTCGATGCACTTATCGCTGTCACGTTAGAGGATCTATCCCACACTCTTGAGCGAGGAACAGTTCTCGTTGATCGCCGTGGGCTTGGTCAACCAGCCAACGCTGCTCGGCATTGTGGAAGAAACGATCACGGACGGGCTGCGCCATGTCGTGTCGCGCCACTTCGACTACGTTCTGTCGGGTACTACGGAAACTGTCAGCAAGATTCCCCCTTACTTGGATTGCGATGCACCCCGATCCGACGAGGTAGAGAATGCTCGGGCCTGCGAGGTTCCTGATCAGCATGGTCGGTTGGAACGGATCCGCTCTGCAGCATATGAGAAGGGTGTTCGGCTACGCATGAAGGAGATCCATGCGCAGCGCGATCATGAGATCGAGCGCACCCGCACTCAAGTCAAGGATCGTCTGAATGCTGAGGCTCAGCTGTGGTACGACCGTGCTGCTATGTCACACGACGAAGAATTGGCCGGAAGGACGCCGAGGACAAGTTCAGCATCAGCACAGCGACATGCTCGTGAGATGGAAGAGCGTTTGGAACGCAGGATCGGTGAGCTTGATGCTGCAGCTAAGTTGACAGCGAAATCTCCGCGTCTGTGCGCTCGCGCGCTGATTGTTCCTGAGGCCCTTGTAGGTGGACAGTCTGCACTCTTCGCGCGTGATACTGCAGAAGTGGATCAACGCGCTGTCGCAGCGGTGATGAAGGCAGAGCAGATGCTTGGGCGTAGCCCTCGAGAGATGCCGCACTCGAACCCGGGATTCGACATCTCCACGACTGATGCAGAAGGTAAACAGATGTTTATTGAGGTGAAGGGGCGCATCGAAGGTGCTTCCACCTTCACTGTGACAGCGAATGAGGTGGCTTTTGCTCGTACGCAACGGAGCACCACGTGCTGGCGCTCGTGAGTGCTCAGCCCACGGGGACCCGCCCATGATCAACTTCGGTATGTGTACGACCCGTCTCGCGCACATCGATCCGACCGTGACGACGCTCTCGTACAATGAGCGGTGGGACAAGTATTGGCAGCGTGGGACACAACCCGCGTGAGTATCAAGTCGTAGAAAAAGCTGTATTGCTATGAAGAAGAAACTGATCGAGACATCGTTGCCTCTTGAGGCGATCAACGAAGCATCAGTGCGGGAAAAGTCGATCCGTCACGGGCATCCATCTACCCTGCATCTGTACTGGGCCCGCCGCCCCTTGGCGACGGCGCGTGCCGTCCTCTTCGCGCAGTTGGTGGACGACCCGGCCTCGTCCTGAGAGGAGTTCCCCACCGTGGAGACCCAGGACGCCGAGCGCACACGTCTACATGACCCGATGAGCCGCTTGGTGCGTGTGGGAGAACAGCTCAGACACCGCGTTGCTGGAGCAAGCGCGCGCGGAGATCCGGCGCTCCAACGGCGGAACCATGCCTGCCGTCGTCGATCCTTTCGCGGGGGGCGGGTCCATTCCCTTGGAGGCTCAGAGGCTTGGATGTCATGCTGAGGCATCGGATCCCTCAACTTTTAGCAGTACTCATCAATAAGGCGTTGATCGATATTCCTCCACGATTTCGAGGAGGTACCCCGTTCATCCGGGGATCGCAGACCAGCACGGATACCAGGGTGCAGAGGGACTCGCGGAGGATATTCGATACTACGGAGAGGCGATGCGGGATGAAGCGGAGCGCCGCATCGGGCACCTCTACCCAAAGGTCAAAGCGCCAGGGGGCACGGAACACACGGTCATTGCATGGATCTGGGCGCGTACCGTTACTAGCCCCAACCCGGCTAACCCTATCGAGGTGCCCTTATTCGTACATGGTGGTTGTCGAAGAAGAAAGGGAAGGAAGCGTGGGTTCGCGCGACAGTTCGTGACGGCCAGGTCCATCACGAGGTTGTCCATGACGCGAACGGGCCAAAGGGAAGCGATGACGGGACGATGTAGTCGTAGAAACGCGATTGCCGCCGGGGACGAAACTCCGATTGATATAAAAGCATATTCGGTCCGAAGCTCAGGCAGGGCGCTTGTCTACGCACCTGATTGCGGTAGCCGCTGAAGATAGGCGGGGACGTTCGTAACAGTCTCCGACGGATGAACATTCTGATGTTGCGCATGTTGAACGCCCGGCAGACGTTCCAAATCAGTTGATTCCTACCCGAAACCATAATGTTGATCGGCTTCCCACGTACGGAATGCCGACGTGGGCGGGATGCATTTACGAACCGACAGCTTGTTGCGCTCACAACCTTCTCTGATCTGGTGGGCGAGATGCACAAACGAGTTTCTCTGACGCACTCGCATCGGGTGTGAGCGAGGGCGAGTCTCTGGAAGCAGGGAACGGGCGCCCGCGCCTACGCGGACGCCATCGCCACGTACCTGGCGCTCGGGGTGAGTCGGCTGGCGGACTATTCGAATTCGCTTGCTACCTGGGATGCAACTAGAGATTCTGCCACCCATCTATTTACTCGACAAGCAATTCCGATGAATTGGTCATTTTATTGAGGTTAATCCGTCTTCTGGTTCTTCCGGTAACTCGTTGTTGAATGGGGATTTGCAAGGTTACTCTCCGCATCCCCCGCCAACACTGTTGGTAGCGCTATTCGCCAGCGCTGACGCGCGAGACTATTCTGGCCTTGTAGTCTCGACCGATCCGCCCTATTACGATATTGGGTACTCGGATCTCTCCGATTCTTCTATGTTTGGTTGAGGCGCTCTCTGTCTGATATTCATCCATCCTTGGTGTCGACGATGCTCACACCTAGGCTGAGGAAACCTGCTGCCAACCCGCACCGACACAATGGGAGAGAGCAGGCTGCTGAGTTCTTTTGTCAACGGTTTAACACGGTGAGCCCGAGCGCATCCGTCGAGAGTCTAATCCGACGTGCCGATGACCGTCTACTACGCCTATAAGCAGCAGGACAACGGCAAAGACGGTAAGACGTCGACGTGGCATACCTGCTTGATGGCCTGATCGGTGCGGGCTGGGAAGTGACAGCCACATAGCCGGTGCGCAGTGAGCTAACGAATCGAATGCTCTCGCAGGGGACCAACGCCCTGGCCTCCTCGATCGTCCTGGCCTGTCGCCCGCGCCCAGGCGACGCTCGACCACAACACAACGCGCCTTCGTCCAGCGCATGAAGGCGGAGCTTCTCGGATGCTTTGCGGGACCTCGCGCAGGGGGACATCGCCCCTGTTGACGGCTGCGGGCCGCCATCGGGGCCGGGCATCGCCGTAGCTCTCCCGCTACGCGCGCGTGGCGCCAGCGGCGGCGACATCGGGCGCGCGAAGCCCTGGAACTCATCAACCGCACCCTCGACGAGGTCCCGGGGAACAAGAATCCGACTTTCGACCCCGACACGCGCTTCTGCCGTGCGCTGGTACCGCCAATACGTGTGGCGGCCCTGAACACTCCGGTATAGGCCGACCAGCCGGCCAGGACCACACAAACCCATCGCGGAGCTACAGCGCGGTGGCATCTTCACCACCGCGAGGGAAAGACTGCTCAGCATCCGCGAGCTCGACGCGGCGGGATCCGGAGTCTGACTCCCCGCTTGTCAATTTGGGAGGCCACGCCCGCCTCGCGGCACCCTGGAGTCGGAGGGCATCGAGAAGGTCGCCGAACTCGTCGCCAAACCGCCCGTCGCCATCCCCTCCGCCATCACGAGGAATCCGGGCTTCCTGCCTTCCACGAGGCCGAGAGGAAGGGCGACGGGGCGGACGCCCAGGCGCTCAACCCTCGGTCACCTCATGGGGAGACGTACGTCCCCTCAAGGCTGGCAGCACCCGTCGCGCACCTTGCGAGTCCGAAATTCGAGCATCCAACAGAGGAGACCACGTGGCACTCACCAACAGCGATCGCATCGATCGAGCCCTTTTCTTTGCTCTCTCTGAGGGACTCCCTTGGCCTTGTTGACCCCGTGATGACGGAGGCCTTCGGCTCCGAGGGATCGGGCCGACCCGCATGGCGGAAGCCGATGCGCGCGTTAGCATGGACAGGTACGGACGACCTGAAGACGGACGGCGCAGCTCCGCGCCACCATCACCGAGTGCGCTGCTTCGCCGGGCGCTCTCAGTCAGGTATACGCCTCGGAGCTGCAGGAAGTACACGCAGCCTGTGGGGCCTCGCATAAAGCAGCCATTTTTCAAGCGAGCAGACTTTGCGTGCCCTCGACACGATGGTGCTGCTGCCGCGCGCGGCGATGCACCTGACTCGGCCGCCGACGTAGAGGCGATCAAGCGAGCTGCAGCGCACCGCATGTTGTCCAAACAGGCGGACAGCGAGCACGAGCGGCGAGCCGCCGTCAAACTGGGAGGCCGGGAGAGGCTCGCCGCACCGGCGCGACCTCATCCTCCCCACGAGGAAATCATGCGGGGTTCCTTCGCCTCCACCGAGTTCGCCGCCGACCTGCACGGTCGCCATCGGCGAGAACACGAACCGCGAATACGCGGATCCCGTCGCTTCTTCCAGCGCACCTACCTCACCGAGGGCCTCACCGACCTGTTGGGGCGGGCGCTGCGCAGGATCTCCGGCCAGGAGGGCGCCAGCCCCGTCGTCAACCCACAGACCAACCGGCGGCGGTAAAACCCACTCCATGCTGGCGCTCTACCACCTGTTCTCAGGGACACCCGCCTCGCACCTGCCCCAGGCCATCCAGGACATTATCGACCACTCGGGTGTGGGCGCCGACGCCTTCGACGCCCTCGACGTGCGGCGCGTCGCCATCGTCGGCACCAGCCTGTCGGCCTCGGGCTCCAAGAAAGACGACGGCACCCAGGTCAGCACCATCTGGGGGGAACTCGCGTGGCAGCTGGGCGGGCGCGAGGCCTACGACATGATCGCCGCGGACGACGCCGCCGGAACCAGCCCGGGCGACGGAATCAGGCGCCTGCTTGAACGCTACGGCCCAGCACTCATCCTCATCGACGAATGGTTCGCCTCACGCGACAGCTGGTCGACCGCGACGTGCCCGCCGGCGACTTCGAGACGCAGTTCAGTTTCGCCCAGGCCCTGGCCGAAGCAGTCGCAGCTGTGGACGGGTGCATGCTCCTCGTGTCGATCCCCGCCTCGGACGCCGCCGAGGCGGGGGAGCAGGCCAACGACCTCGAAGTCGGAGGGCGTAACGGGCGCCTGGCCCTGAGCGCCTGCTCAACGTCATCGGGCGTGTCGCCGACCGGTGGCGGCCCTCCACGAAGAACGAGGTCCTTCGAGATCGTGCGCCGCGCGTCTTCCAGGACCCGACCCCGATGCGCGCGGGGCGCATCGCACCATCGCCAAAGCGTGCGCCTCTGCCGCGACAGCGGCGCATTCCCAAGGAACGGCGACGAGCGACTACGAGCAGCGGATCCGCGACTCCCTACCCGCTGCACCCCCAGACTGCTCGACCGCCTCTACGACGACTGGTCCTCCCTGGACCGCTTCCATGCGCAGCGTCCTCAACCTGGTGTCCGACATCGTCCACGAGCTGGCGATACTCGCGCTCATCAGCCAGACGTGCCGCTCGCGCGTCAGCTGATACTTGTGCCCGACTCTGGGCAGAAGCGATTGTCGGCTGGCGGTATCGGCGGGCCAGGCTCGACCGCAGCGATCGTTCTGCCGACAGGTGACCTGGGGCACCAGGTGCGGCGCTGGCGCCGGTGAAGAACACGGTGGCGAACTGCGTGACCAGCCGGTGCCCCAGGTTTGGCCTGGCGTCGATCGCTGCGGGTATCGGTGTAAACATCGATCGCTGCGGAGTCAGGGCGGGCGTGGGTGAGTCGGGGTTGCACTGCGCGAAGCGGAGGCCTTACTGCCCGGCTGGATGGCTGGGCAGTCCGCCCGCCACAACTCGTGGATGATCATCGGATACGGGTTGAGGGACGCCCTGGTGCGCGGAAGGATTCAGGGAGGACGATCGTCGTAGAGGGCGGTCGAGCGGTTCGGGGTGCAGCGGAGTCGCGGATCCGCTGCCAGCGGTAAGCGTCGCCGCCGCTGGGGAATGCGCCGGGGCTGGCACCGGCCCATCACGGCGACTGGTGCTGGTCGCCGCCTCAGTCAAAGATCCTCGGTGGCGGCGATCTCAATGTTCTTCATCGCGATCTGTCGGCGCCGACCACGCGTTCCGGCGTCTCGTTTCGGCTGCATCGCCGGCGTCGACAATCGTCGTGAATGAAATCCGGTATGGCGAAACGATTCCATCATATCGACGATCGTTAATGAGTACCGAACGATATCGAGGCGGATGGTGGCGCAACCGGTAATGTGGAGTTGATTAACCGCAACCGCCTCGTGCGGATACGCCATGGGTAACGTCGGCGGGTGTTCCGAGGTCGCGTGACCTCCCGTCATGGTGCGCCGGCGCGGCTCGTGTGGCCAGTGTGTGAGAACGGGCGGCGGCGGTGTGCGGGGCCTGTCAATGCGCGCGGCCGCCTCGGGTCGAGCTTCCGTGCTGGTCCATGTCGGGTAGTGGTCTCTGGTGGGCAATCTCCTCGGTATCGTGAGACGACGGATCGGCGGCAGTGCCCTCCGCTCAGGGGTACTGCAGGGCGGGCGCCGGCGGGCGGTGGGGCTCAGATCACGCCGCTGCCTGAGCGTTGATCTCGCGCTGGCCTGCACGGCGAGCGTCAGATGGTTCGGGGCTGGTGTGCCCGATGTCTGCCATCACACGCGATGCCAGCGCTGGCTATCAACGAACCTCCCCAATCCCTGCCAGGCTCCACTGTGCGCGCTGGTTGGCCTTATTCAATAAACATCGCCTGTTTCGACATTCAACCGGACCGATCGAAACCGGCCGCCGATTGACGTCGATATCACTGCGCATCGTCGATACCTCTTATCACCTGCGTAATGTCACGTCTTCAACAGATCCTCAGCGTAAAAGCTTGACTCGTGTCGGCTGGCTCGTGTATGAAAATCGGAGAATGTTTTCAGCGGTCGAGACTGGCAAGTAATCGCGCACGCGGCTGCCGCGGCGTTGGCGGTGCGCTGGCTGACCATTGCTCGAGGCTGCTGTCGTAAATGGGTGAAGCAAAATCTCCGTCACCAGCGCCCGGCCAGCATGGGCGCTCCCGGGTCTCGCGTGTCGCCTGAAGACCGGCCGTGACATTCACTTATTCCGTATGGAAAGCAATCGCCGGGCAAAAGGTAACGGTGATGCGTCTGCCGGGCCTCGCGCTCGTCTTCATCGTCGATTTTACGGTGGCTCCCATATCAGACCTGGGCGTCCCCTCTCCTTCGTGTCTGTCGCCTGTCTTCCTGGTATGTGCTGGTGGCGCTCATCGCGGTCCCAGTCGATAACGGTCTCATCAACCTCCTCAAAGCCGCCCCGCAGGCGACGTGGCTGTGGACGATCGTGGGTCTCGATGAAGTCCTCGAGACAACCGCCGGCGTGCGGGGTACGCAGTCGTTAATTCTCTTCGCGCACCGACTTGTTGCCGCTATACTCACCGCCGTCAATAATGCCCGCGAACAACGGATGAAAAGATATCCGCAACGCCGGCACGCTCCTGTTGACTCGGTGAAATTTTCGATGCGCTCTGCACTCGATCGTGATCGATCAGCCGGCATGGCATGCTGCCGCGCGTGCGTCGTCACTGCCACGGTGGCGAATCTGCCTCGGGAACGTCAGCGGCGCCTGGTGGTTCGCGTCGCTCACAGCGAGCATGTCGCGATCGTGTAGCCTGTCACTGCATCTGGTACTCAGCTGCTCTCAGAGATCTCAGCCATGATCAAGGCCTCGACTGACATCCTGTCAGATGGCGACCATCACCGTATCAGCAAGAAGTCTGCGGCGTTTCATAATACCCGGCGGCTGCGTCAAAGCGCGGCCGTATCGCGATCACTGTGGCTGGCAGCCTCGCTCCGTCGACAGCGACAGGCCATCGGCATGAATGCTGGTCTGAGCATTTCTCAGCTCTCCGGCCAGGCTGTCGTGAATCCGCCTCGTCTAGCGTGGTACCTGTTGGTCGTGAGCACCTCGGGTCGGCGGTTGCGTCGGCGACGGGCCATGTTCGGATAACTTCCGTGACGAACGGCGCTCTTTCGTTGAACCTGAACCGTGGGACTGTCGTCGTTGTCGGCCTGCTCGCGCGTAATAACTCGCCTGGCGCGCGGCGTCGCCTCAGGCTGCTGTCAGTCGATGGATGGCGCTGTCTGCAGTGTGAGGGCACTGCACCGGCTGGCGGCGGCTGTTGCGTGGACGGTGCCAGCCGGTCCGCCATGGGCCTCGGACAATATTGACTGCGCTGCAGGCTGTCGTCGTAGCTGTGGTTGTGGACGGCTGACGCGGCTCTGCACCATTCTCCGGGTACCGGGCTGATCGTGCGGCGGTCGCAGCCGCTCCGCCGCGATGCTCGTTCATGACTCGTCGGCATCATCAGTCGTCAGATGCCTGTCGCGGATCGAGTGCTGGACGACATTCGACGTCAACTCACGCGACGCGCTGCCCGTAATCGCCAGACGACGTTATTCGTACGAAAACCGACAGGCGCGTATCGATTCGCGCTAACGATAAATACGTGCTCGGCTATTCGCAAACATCTGAAGCGGTGAGCGCGCTGAGTCTCGCGCCCGCCAGCGCACTGCCAGTGTGCTTGTTCACTTCACGATGAGCACTCATCCGGTGGTACGACTGTCTGGCGTCCTGCGTGATCGCTTCTTCACCTCCTCGGCTGTCGTGATGACGTTAATCAGCTGAATCAGCTCGTTATTGACAGGCATTTCGGCGTTCGCGGTGCCCGCCCGCCCTGCTGGTATGAACGGCACGGTAATCGACGCCGCAACCGTCATCCTGGCTGCCGCGCCTTGTCGGATCTATCTGTTGACCTGTCCGCCGCGAATCTGGCGCCGGTTACTTTCAGCTCTCGTGCCCGGCCATATGAGCTGCCGGATATCGCCGCTGGCAAATGTACGCCGTGCGCTATCGCAGGTCGCGGTATGGTGCTGGCTCGTTTCCATGACCCAGAAATCGGCCTGCGTGCGCCCATGTTGGCGTCAGCCGCCGTAGCCTTTCGCTGGTATGCTGGTCTGGCCGTCCTGTGTTGCCGCGGCTCGACGGCGTCGCGCACCGCCGTGTACCGTTCACCTTCTGTGATCGACCATCAGTCGACGTCGCAGCTCAGGATGGGATCTGGGTGCAATCGGCGTTCGTGCGCCGGAACATCGCGTGGGTGGCACCATGCGGCTCTGTATGGTGGCGTGCCAGCATCGCGGCGGCGGACGGTCTCCAGCCTGGGCTCGCTCGGTGAGCGGACGTCAAGCGTGGCTGGTACTGGCAGATCTGGTGTTAACAGGCTGCCCGCCGCGAGCTCATTATCTGGTGATCATCTCGTCGATGGTCGCCCGCCAGCTCGGGCCGGACGCAACTCCAGTCGACCTTCGCGCCGCCGTTTGGGCGACGCCGTGGCGTTGCTCGCTGCTGGGCTCCGGCCTGTCCGCACGCATCGCGCGCTCTGTGCCGCTGGCAATCGGCGCGATCGCGTTGCAGCAATCGTCTGGTGCCGGCCGCCGCATTGTTTTCTCACCTGAACTGCGGCTGGCGGCATCGCCCGCCTCGCTGTCCTCGCCGGTTGTTGCCTCAGTCACCTGACGGTTATCCTCGCCCTGTTTCTGGCACTTATCGAAATTATCGGCTCGTCGACCTACGCGAGCGGGCAGCCTGCGCGCAACCATGATCCTTTCGGTCAGCTGATCTGTTCCAGGATCGCAGTTCCACCAGCCAGCGTCTCATGCAATCGATATCGCCTCTGATCGCGGCGTCATAACCTTCGCGATGTCGCTGACGTAATCGCCGGCGTGCGCAGTAACGCAATATTCAGCACTGTACATCTGCTGTATCGCCAATGTGCATGGCGCTGCGATACCGCGCCTGGCGTAAACCCTGCAGGCTGGTGCTGCTGTCGGCCGTGGGGCCGCCCGCACTGAGAACACGGCGGAGTGCCTGCACGCTGGCTGAAGTCCCTTGTGATCGTTGATGGACGCGTCCGCCTTCCACTGCGTATCCTGCTGCCCGCTGAAAGTCGGCGCCGCCAGCCAATTACTGGCGTGTTTGCGTGTAACCGGGGAACTGTGTCATGGCTCAGGCGCTGCTGCGTGCTGGCGTTGCGCCTCGCGGCGTGCGGTCGCTGTCAGGCAGATGACCGCGCCGTGGTGGCCGTATGTGGGCTGCTGGTCTCATTATCCCGCGGCTGCCCGCAGATGTCATCAATGTTTGAAACTCGGATCTTTCCTCCTCATCAATTTGGTGGTGTCCAGCTCGACGTCTGGTGATCGGCTCCGACAACCTGCCTTCGAATCTGGGGATTTGTCTAACCAGCATCATTCTGATATCATATCCGCATCGGTAACGGCTCGCGATAACCAGCGGGTTTACGTGAAAGCGACAACTGAGAAGGCTGTGACTGAAAATCTGGTGCGTAATGTCACTGGTGACCTGTCTGGCAATTTACCGGCTATTTCTGCCCTTCACAGCGATCTGGAACCGTTCGGCATCGCGCATCGTGCCCGTATTATTCTGACAACGCGAAAACCGCGATAAATGATCGTCTGACAATGAAGCCAATATGTTGCATGTTTCGTCGCCAGTTTCGCCACCGCAATGTCATGTGGCGTCTCGGCTGTAACATCATTAATCAGCAATATGCTGCGGTGTCCAGGCTACCAATCATTGGTCGCCGGCGCCGATTCGTCGAGGTTCAGATGAACGCGATGTGATTAATCACGCCAGCTAATGTGCGCCGCCTGCAACCGTTCCGCCAGTCGGCAGGCTGGTGGTTGACATTCATTAACGCGGTGAGGGCGGGCGCCTTCCGGTGATCGAACCACGCGTGAGGCGGTCGCGAACGCCCGGCACTCCCGCGCTCGCGGTCGCAACAGCCTGGCGGCGGACTGGCGTTGTCTGCAACGCGGCTGGGGCACCGCCGGCGATCACGGGTCGAGTTCATAAATAGCGGGTCGGAGGGCTCTGCGCGGCCAGCCGGCTGGTTTCCGGCGACTCCGGCAAACGTGGGTCTTCGCTGAATAGACCATCGATACCTGCTATTCATCAAAATCGACCGGTCCTCGGGACCACCGGTTGAGCTCGCCGGGCGCGGTGCATCGCCGTCGCGTGCGTCGGTGGCTGGGTGACGGATGCCGGGTGTTGCACGCCAGCGACTCTGGCTGCGCAATGGACTCGCCGCTGTTCTCTTCTCACGGTGCCTGAAAAACGCGAACAGATGGTGGGCGCACTGTGTGGCGCACCGTCTGGGCAACTGCGTTACTCGACGCATTCACCGCAACCTATTCGGATCCGCCTGTATCACTGCATCACTGTCCCGCTTCGCTGGGCGCGGGCAAACTGGTTGCTGTCTGGCAATCCCGCGGTTAATACGACAATCTGTCGGTACGCGCAACCGCGTGTCGACACTGATTGATATAGATGCCTGGCGGCGTCGCGCAATTTGAGCAACCATCGCGTCACCAGACCGACGCTGCGAAAAGCGGCTGACCGCAATAGCTGCTATCAGCTGCACTATCATGATGGCGACGTTCTTTGTGCCGAAATGGTTGCAACGAATAAAATTCATGGTTCAGCTACATCTGGCTGTCTCAAGTAAAGCAAATGAGGCACGGCTCAAGCGTGCCGTCGTGTGAACGTCATGCGTACTAGAGGCTAATGCACGTACGGCTCCGCGCCCGCTACGATAACCATTCCTCGTCACGCACCTGTGTTCAATCTGAAACCGACTTACGCCAACGCGTCACCTGGGGCACTGTTTACGCGTGACCTTATCGCGATGAACCCTGTTGCAACGTTGCCACGAACAATATGACCTTTCCGGATCCGCTCTCGTACTGTGGTTATCGCTATCGCCCTGACACGTTAATAACCTGCCGCCGATGTCACTGATACGGTCCGGTACTGGGGTCGCTCGTCGGTCGAGCGATCATCATCATCTACGCGGTTGACGTCGCCTCGACGATTTGACGCCGCGTCACTGGTGAAATCATGCGGTCGCGACGCTGGCGGTGAGGTAAACGCAGGCCCGGGGCCAGCCGGTAACAACGCAAGCGGACGGCCAGTGATCCGGTCTCGACATCCGGGCGGGTCGACCTCGGCGGCCGCCTGGCGGCGGTGCAATCGCCCGCCCGCCTGCGGGCGGTCGTCGGCTGAACAGGTATTGGCATCGATCCGGTTGAAAAGTCGAAGAATGCGTGTGATTTGCGTCGGGCCACTGACCGCGCGCTCGCCAGGCCGGGCTGTCTGCGGCGCCGGTGATCCCGTCATCAGCCGGATCAGCGCGGTGATCGTCGACCGCCGCCGAACTCAGCTCCCTCGGTTTGCCTGGCGCCGCAACTCTGCGGCTCCGTCCGGTCAGGCGGCCTCATGTTGTCGGTCAGGCGCTTCTATATTAGTGGTGCCCATCTGTCGGTGGGATGGTCAGCATCGATCGAGAAAACCGCCTCGCGGCTCGCAATAAACTGCTCGGGCTCGGCAGGCACTGGTCCCGCAACGTCTGTGCCATCGCGTGCATGTGCTGGGCGGCGGCTGTTTTGACGCGATCACCACGGGCCTCCAGTGAGGCTGTGGTGGCTGGCGCGCGATCGCGGCTGGACGACAGCTGAGCGAGGCAGCGTGCTGTGCTTTCCGGACCGTGTGTCGTGAGCAGGCGCCGACCTCGGCATCGTGCTCGGTCGAGCGGCAGCTGCCCGGTCTGCTGCAGCTCCGGCTGATTCAACAACTGGATCCTGCAGCGTCGCCATCCAAACAGGCAAAGTTCTTCAGTGCTCGTCAGCCGCTGCAGGGGTCGCTGCATGCTCGGCTGCGTCTACGTGCTGCTGGCTGGTGAGCTCCGGCGGGCACGAGGTGCTGAGCAACCGTCTCGGCATGGTTTCTGGCGTGATGTCGTGCAGCGTGGTGCGGTCTGTCGAACATCGACTTTCAACTCGGTGACATCTCCCAATTTCCCATTTCAGCTGACCCAATATTTTATGCTATGCTAAAAATAATGGAACCTGCTGGGCGTCGCCGTGCGTGACAGCCCGCCTGCGTGCATCGGGTTGACAGCCACGTGGCGATAATGAACGGGTCCGATGCCTCGCCGCGCGGCAACTGGTGCGGGCGGGCGATCGGCGGCATCGGGGGGTATTGCTGGCTCGATCGCCAGCCTCGGCGGCGGCGCGACGGTCCAGCGGAGGCTGGCGCCTCCCACGTGTTGTAGCCTCGGCGTGACGGTCGGCGGCGGCGGGCACAGTGACGCAGACGACCTGAGGTGCTGTGGGCGGCTCGCCTTTCGATCGATACGGGTGTCCGCTTGTTCAACCATTTGTTTATCGAACAGAACGCTTTCGCTGGCTGCGGACAACGTCACTTCGGCCGTGAGGGCTGGTGTGAGAAGGGAAACAACTTTCTTGCTGGTCTCGCCGGCTGTCTGCGTGGTGGAGGCCTCTGACGTCTCGACTATGGGCAATAACGGTGCTGTGTCTGTCCGCGACTTTCATTCTCTCTCGCTCGTGCCTGCTGTCTGTCGTGATGCCACAATGCTCGCGACTCAAAACTATGACGTCGCGGTGCCGTGTCATCTTGCCCGTCATTCGCTCGTCGTCTCGGCTGCTGTTCGCTGTGGACGGACTGAAACTCCCGTGCAGTGAATGCTCACTGTGCTGGTCTGACCAGCCTCGGCGTCGACCCAGCATCCGGCGCTCGCGTCATACCGAGGACCATTCGCTTGTTTCGCGCTAATCGCCGTCTTGCGCGTTCGAATCTGGTCATTTCGGCTGCTGCGGCCTGATGTTAACGTTGAACGCGGCTACGGTGGTTCGCCGTTTCTCTGTTCGGAGTCATCTCTGATCAAACGGCTTTCTGCGCCGTATTTCCGGTGATGACGTCTCGAGACGCGCCGGGCAGGCTGCTGCTCCTCGCTTTCACGGTCGCGCGCCATGCTGCTGCGCGCATTCAGGCTGGCTCTGCGGGGTGGTGCTGGTGCCTGTCAGCGGATGCTCGACCGTGGTCATCCTCCTGACCGTGCTGGACTACTCGCTACTCGTGCGGCTGTGTTCCTGTGGAATGCGGTGCGCGGTCTTTGTCGGCCTGTCTCTATTCCGCAGGAATGTGCTCGGCTTCCGCAGGGCATATCAAGCATTGTGCGACCGTGTTCTGGCGTGGACGGTCGTGTTATGGTCTTTGCTGGTGGTCACTCTGAGGCTTGCGATCGACATGCCGATGGTCGCGCCTCAGCGGTTGCGGCAGCATATCGGCCTGACGCGGTCCTGGCGCTGCAAAAAGCAGTGAGCGCGGGCGTCATCGCGGGCCTCTGACGCGTCACCGGTCGTGCCGCCGCGCGACGTGCCGACGTCTGAGATTTGGGTTGCACTGCTCACTGCGGCTGCCGGGCGGCAGGCAGTACGAGGGCTTGATGGTGGCCGTCGCGCCCTGCTGCCAGCTCGTCCGTCGCGGTCGGGTTGGCGCATACTGGGGCTCGTTGAGACCTGCCTTGTCTGAGTTCCCGCGTGTCTCCATCCCCATCCCTATGAGCAGTCACCATCACTGCTGTTGTACACGGCGATCCCGTGGACGGTGGTGGCTGGCTGCGACGGGATGCCCACGGCGCGCAAGCGCCATCCGGGCGTTCACGCGCGGGCGTATCCGGCATGGCCGCGTCTTTCCCCGCGCTTTCAACGGGCGCGGCACAAGCGTTGCGCGAGATGTGGGCGTCACAGCCAATCGAATCTGTGATCGTTCACGCGCGGTTGAATATGACCCGACTGTGATTGACCTGTTCGTGGAATGACGCTCGCGTGCGTGACTCGCTGCGACATCATTGAAATGACTGTTGAACTGGATCGCGCCGATATCGCAATGTCGCCGATTGATTCACGACGGCGATTGTGCCGAGGCGGTGAGGGCCTCGGGCATCCCAGAGTTCATCCGGCAATCTGTTAAACGACTCGCTCGGCGCGGGCACCGCGATCGTCGGCGCCGGTGGCGCAACTGGAAGATGCGGCCTCGGCCTCGGGCCGTTGGAGCCGCCGACACCGGAGGCGGCCGCGCTGATCGAGAAGTTGTGCCCAGCCAGCGTTCCGCGATCTGCGGCGCGAAGCGAGTCTGCGTCGTGCCAATACTGGCCATCAGAAAGGCTGATGTATCATCGCGCGTCATCAGGTTCCGCCTCATGTCGGTGGCCTGCGGGCGGTCGGTCAGCCAGATGCCAGCGTTCTCGCCGGCTTCAGTGAAGATTTGCCC
>BNJV01001067.1_pt1 | contig 133246 bp, 242 predicted proteins | sample 8540591 | NCBI WGS metagenome assembly BNJV01 (sample SAMD00202457, study PRJDB9452) | human saliva metagenome | host: Homo sapiens | reverse complement strand
TTTTCGTCTGTGCATGTCTCCTACGCCCCTCTCACTAGTCCTCTGTATCTCATACGTCCCTTTCACATTCTGTTTGTCTCTTTCTGTATGTCTCCTTCGCCAGCCTGTTTTAAGTCAGCGGCGTAACTCTGAGGCGCGCTCCCGTCGGCGGTGCCCTTGTCTCCCCTGTTTCTTTAGTATGGCTCCCACGTCCGGTTTGGACGTGGGCCGTTTGCCGCGTTTTGCCAGCTCACCTTCGATCTGTTCTGCGCTGTCAGGACGTTGCGATGTCTTCGAACTGGATTCCCGAGCGCATGGCTGCCATGGCGACTTGCGCACGCGAGGAGATGCCCAGGATGCGAAGGATGCTGCTGACGTGGACCTTGACCGTTCCTTCTGCCAATCCCAGTTCTCTGCAGATGCTCTTGTTTGGCAGACCCAGCATCATGAGCCGAAGCACGCTGCGTTGGCGTTCACTCAGGCCTAGATGGCGCCCGTCCCGGTATTCACGGTGCGGTTGTGCAGGAGCGGCATTGCTGCCCGGATATACCGCAGGTTGAACACGCAGCCCTTGGGGTGCATTCGCTTTGGGGATACTGAGATGGTCCTGAACTCAGGACGAACCACTGCGGCATGTGATGGCGCGGATCCGCTTCCGGATTTGGGATCGTTGCTATTGCAGGCCAGCCGGATGGCAGTCCGGAGGCAGTCAGTGATGGGTTGGGTATCCGCGTTTTGTCAGACCAGTCCCAGAGTGCCGGCCACTTGGCACGCATGGGTCACTGCCTGATCTGCCCGTTCGATCATTGCGACGATGGGGAGACCCGGGCATTTCCGGCGGAATGTGTCCAGCGTGACGGTTCCGGGTTGCGTCGGGCAGCTGGAGATCCAGGGAGGGTCAGCTAACGCTGCTGCCCGCTATGAACATATAGCGGATGGCTTCTTCCAGCGAGGAGGCGGCGATGATGATCAGGTTTTCATCGATCGACTCCAGGATGGAGCGAGAGGGACTTTTGCGGATCAGCTGGTCATCGACCAGAGTACATTCTGAGCGTTCATTTCAGTCTCCTCCTTCCGTCCGCAGGCACTGAGTTGCGTCCTGTTTCGACAGAAAGAATTCCGCAGAGAGAAAAAGGGGTTGTCGAGGTTGCAGGTGCTACGGAGTGTTGCTTGGGAGTCGACGCGTCGCGTGATCCGTTGAGCTGTATTGTTGCTGTTCGGTAACGGTTTGGCGTGGTCATAGTTCACGTCCCTTCATGCAGACGAGTCATTGCAACAGTCCGCATGTGGTAGCTTTGTGACTTATGTCCGAATCCGGTGTTCAGTTTGCTGAAACACGCGCCGCTCTTGCCTGCAGGAGGTGGCCTTCCGCTGATGAAGGTTCGCTGCTTTGGTAGGAGGGGTCTGCTCATGGTGTCTGGCTCCAGGAAGATGTTTGAGCCGCGTGCGGCACTCTAGTCTGTATTGGAGGCGGCGGGATGGGTGACGCCATCCATTGGGTGGCTGCTTGGCCTATGCTGAAAGGAGGTGGCGCTGCTGATGTGATCCTCCTGTGGGCAGCCAGGTTGTGAGGCTGGAGCAGGTGTGCGTTGCTCCCTTTGTACCAGCCCTTGGGGCTCGGGCTATCAGGGCGCTCTGACTCTCAGGGGATCTCTCAGGGATCTCTCAGGGGATCTCTCAGGGGATCTCTCAGGGGGCTGGCTCTCAGGCCTGCGGTTGAGGCAGAGCGAAGTGCGGAGACCCAGGGGGACGCAAGAGGGCAGTGTGCGAGAAGCTGCATCTGCCGTCATAGGGATGCGTCACTGCACGTGGGAGTTACTGGAAGTGTGGCCAGGTGATTTGATCTGCTTCGGCTCATGGAGCCTACCGGGGCCCGCGGCTCGCAGTACGGCAATGGCTGCTGCTATAAAAGGCAAAAGGCGTTTTGTTATTTGCAAGTGCTGTTGTCGCACCTTCTGTGGCTGCTGGTCCGGTGTGTATCGTGTTCTCAGGGGGTGGAGGACTGTTCTGCTGGGTTTATGTCCCTGGGACACACATGCCGACAGTTTCCATGCCGGGCAAAATGGACACCTCCCTTGGGGCGGTGTCCATAAAAAGTGCTATTTCCAGAGGACATTCTGAGCCCCTGGTTCTGCAGGCTCTGCGGAGCCTGCTGCGCACGGGGCTCGAGTCCCGGGAGCCAGTCCCCGGCAAGAGGGGCTCCCGTGGAGCTATGAAACCATGGGAAGGAGCCAGTAGCTGTCCGACAGACCGATGGATTCTGGGGCGCCCAACGGTACTCATCTGTGTTCATTTGTTCATGGGATCAGTTGCTTGGTCACTGGCGTATCTGTTCGCTGGTGCATCTGGTGTCCACATCCGACATTCAGGCTCCAGTATCCGAGTAGGGGATAGAGGTGAGGTAGTGGAGGCGGTGGAGGCAGGGAGGCAGTAGTGTGTGTGGGGTAGTGGGGGTAGTGAGTGGGGATAGTGGGAAAGGCAGGAAAGGAGGAAAGGCAGAAAGGCAGGAAAGGCAGGAAAGGCAGGAAAGGCAGGGAAAAGGGGGAAAGGGTAAGAGGAGGCAGCAGGATTGGGGATATCGAGGGCAGCTACAAGACGGCTCATTGACTCATTGGGGGCCGCATCCGATCATTCTTTGAGGGGGCAGGCTTCTCCTGTAGGTCTGGGTTAGCCGGATTGAAGGCTGACTTGAGGGTTGAGCTTGAGGGCCGGGCCCTGTGATGGACCGGCTGGTGTGGGCGGATTAGCGGCGCAGGAATGCTTCGACGAGGCGGACCCAGAGGGTGGCTCCGACGGGGATGGCGTCGTCGTTGAAGTCGCAGCTGGGGTTGTGCAGCAGGCAGGGGCCATCGCCGTGGCCGTCGGCGCGGTGGGTTCCGTCGCCGTTGCCCAGGAAGAAGTAGCAGCCTGGGCGCTGGAGCAGCATGAAGGAGAAGTCTCGGCGGCCGCGACGGGACTCGATGGGGGAGACGATGTTGTCGGGGCCGATGACGTCGGTGAGGACTTGTGTGACGAAGGCGGTCTGTTCGGGATTGTTGATGGTGGGCGGGTAGTTGCGCAGGAAGCGGAAGTCGACTTTGGCGCCAAAGCCGCTGCAGATGCTTTCGGCGAGGGGCTTTCATCCGGGTTTCGATGAGGTCGATCATTTCGACGGAGAAGGTCCGGACGGTACCGCGCAGTGTGGCGTGGTCGGGGACGATGTTGACGGCGTCGCCGGTATGGATCTGGGTAACGGAAAGGACGGCGGCTTCGATGGGGTTGCGGTTGCGGCTGATGATGGTCTGGAAGGCCTCGACCAGGGTGGCTGCGATGGCGACGGGATCGATGCCGTTAGGGGCATGGCGGCGTGGGAGCCTTTGCCGGTGATGATGATCTCGAAGGTGTTGGAGGAGGCGAGGATGGGGCCGACGGATGCCGATCTGACCGACGGCATGCCGGGCCAGTTGTGAAGGCCGAAGATGGCGTCGTCGGGGAAGCGTTCGAAGAGTCCGTCTTCGACCATGGCGCGACCGCCACCGAGGATTCTTCGGCGGCTGGAAGATGAGGTGGAGGGTGCCGTCGAAGTTCTGGTGGGTGGCGAGGTGTTTGCGGCGGCCAGCAGGATGGTGGTGTGAGCTGTCATGGCCCGCAGGCATGCATGCGGCTGGGGTGGCTGGAGTGGTGGCCGAAGGTGTTGGCTTCCCGCATGGGCAGGGCATCCATGTCGGCGCGGATGCCGATGCTGCGGGGCTGTTGCCGCGTTTGAGGGTGCCGACGACGCCAGTCTTGCCCAGGCCGGTAGTGACTTCGCAGCCCCCATTCGCGCAGTTTGTTGGCTACCAGGGTGGAGGTGCGGGTCTCTTCGAAACCCAGTTCGGGATGGGCATGGATGTCGCGTCGCAGGGCGGTGAATTCGGCGTGCGAGGCCTGGATGTCGTCGATGATCTGCATGGTGGCTCCTTGTGAATGAGTAGAGATTAGCATCAGTGGGGCTGGGTAGGGAGCATGTGCAGGAAGCGCTGGATCCGAGTAGGCTGAGGGGCTGATGTGGCTGCTGCATGGATGCGGCCGTGGATGGTTTTGGCAGGGATGGATATGGCGGGGAGATGTGGCGGGGAGATGTGGCGGGGAGATGTGGCGGGGGAGATGGCGGGGAGATGGCGGGGAGATGTGGCGGGAGGAGATATGGCGGGGAGATGTGGCGGGGAGATGTGGCGGGGAGATGTGGCGGGGAGATGTGGCGGGAGATGGCGGAGAGATGTGGCGAGGAGGGATGGGGGAAGCGGCGTTTTATTCGTTGTGCCTCTGGATCGGGTGTCGCAGAGGGATGGGCCTGGGACCAGCATCCCGATGCGGGCGCGTTTGAGGTGAGGATGCAAGGCCGCGAAGGTGTGGAGCGTTGGTGCGGTGGTTGAAGAAAGGCGGCGTGTCTGTGTTGGGAATGGGCGATGCGTATCGTGTCTTGATGGAAGAAGCGATAATTTCACCGACAACTGTGGCGGCCTGTGTGAAGTGTAAGTCGGGTGGCGTAAAGTGCAGCGCAGCGAGGCTGTCAGGGCGTTTGGGATGTTGAAAGCCAGACGTTTTCCTGGGGCCCGGTAGCGTGATGGTAGTCTCAGTGTGGTCTGAGGGGGCCTGCTGGTGGAGCGTCTGGTTGAAACATTACTCCGCATGGAGCTTCCTGCGGTGAGACTGATCCGGACAGCGTCGCCCGCGTTTGCGCAATCTGCTGGAGGAGTCATGGTCCGGCATGCGGGGCAGGCGGCGACGGTCTGTCTCGCGCACGCTGACGTATGATCTGGACCGGCTGTCCACGCGCGGTTCGCGTGGGCGGCTTTGGCCGCTGGGGTTTGCCCATGGGCTCACGTGTGTCGCGCTGATGATGCCTCCAACCGCCGCGCCTACGTGAGTCGCTGCTGACGCTGCGAGTGCGGGATGACGGCGGTAGGACGCCAACTGCTCTATACGCTGGGCAAGTGAGAACTGGGGAACCAGCTGCGGATGCCCGTGCGGATGTGCTGCGGTTCGGAGAATTTTGCGGCAACACGGTGGAGAAGGTCAGCCGTCGAGGATGGCCCGTCAGGCTGTCCTGGCCTCGACGAGATCTGCTGGAGTGGCTGGAAGCCGGCGGTGAACATGATGCTCTCGTCATGTGCGGCGAGACGTCCTCTTTCAGCTTTGCCTGGGCTTTCGTCCGACGGTTTGCCGAGGTGATGCGGCAGGGCAAGTGATCTGCCGTCTCGAGCCGCCCCCAGCTGAGTGGAGAGGATCTGGCCTTCTTGCAGCATACGGCGCGGACGACCGCGTGCCGCGGGGCGATCAAGCTGACGCACCGCAACATGGGTGGCGCGAATGCTGCGTAGGAGCTGTGCGTGGTTCCATCCGGCGATGGATCAGCCCGGCAAGCCGACGCCGGAGGGGCCGCCGGTGGTCGTGCGCTCGCCGCTCTATCACATCTTTGCGCTGACGATCTGCCTGCTGGGTGAACATGCAGCTGCACGCTGATCCTGATCCCTAAATCCGCGCGATGTGGAAGGGCTGCGAGAGCGCTTCGACCTCATCGCCCGGTGGTGTTTCCGTGAACACGCGTACGACATGCTGCAGGCCCATGAGGTGTTTCCGCTGGATTTGAAATCCTGGCGAATCTCGCTTGCTGGCGGGATGGCTGTGCGGAAGGCGGTGGCGCGGCGCTGGGAGTCGGTGACGTGCGTCCGGTCTGCGAGCACGGATCTGACGAGGCGTCACCGGACGGTGGCCTGCTCTCCGACGAATACGCCGACGACGCACGACGGGACGGCGATGCCGTTGCTGCCGACCGAGATCGGGATCCGGGATGAGGCGTTGCGACCGGCGTCCCGCCTGCGGGCACGCCGGCGAGGTGGTGGTGCGTGGTCCGCAGGCGATGGCCGGCTATTGGCAGCATGCCGAGGACACGCGGGCGGTCGCGACGCCGGATGGTTTTCTGAGGACCGATATCGGTGTGCTGGATGAGCGCGGTTATCTGCGCTTGCTGGACCGGCAGAAGGACATGATCCTGGTGTCAGGCTCAATGTTTCACTGCAATGAGGCAAGTGGAGGATGTGGTCGCGGCACACCCGGGGGTGAGGGCGGTGCGGCGGTCGGTGTGCAGGATGAGCACGCCGGACAGGCCGTGAAAGATCTTTCGTGGTGCGCGAGGACAGGACGCTGACGTGAGGAGCTGCTCAAGGTACCGCAAGGAGCGCTCTGATCGGGCTACAAGCGTCCCCGGATCGTGGCCTTTGCGTGAAGAGCGGCTCAAGAGCGATGTGGGCAGCTGCAGTCGCCTGCCGCGTGACGGCGACGGTGGTGCCGGAGCCGGACGACACGGAAACGCCGACTCTGAGGCGCTGACGCAGCAAAGAAGAACACCCGGTACCGCGATGCGGACCGGGTGTTCTTTACAGGAGGCGAGCGTCTCGTTGCTCACCGGCGCCCTGGATGGACGCGCCCGGCGACTGGGGTAAGGGCTGGCTGCCTGGTGACCGTGCAGTCGATCAGCAGGATCTCGACGCGACGGGCTTCCGCGTTGCTGCTTTGGAGCCGGTGGTCTGCCCGGGCTGACGCAGGATGATGCGTTGCGCGGGGATGCCTGGCGATGAGTGTATGCGCGCGCCAAGCGGGCGCGGCGCTCGGCCAGACTCGCGGTTGAAGTCGATGTTGCCGGTGGGTCGTGGTAGCCGGGCCAGCAGGACACGACGGCGCCTCGGCGGCCTCTCAGGCCTCGACCACGGTGGCGATGGCCCGCTGGGCGTCAGCAGGAAGCGATGGCGGAGGCAGACGTGAAGTAGATGGCGCCCGCAGGTTGTGCGGGCGCGCTCCGCTCAGAAAGGCAACGAACTCTTTCGGTGACGGCTTCCCGTCCGCGATGGAGGAGGCCGTGCATCCTGCGCTAGCGGTGCGGCCAGCGCCCTTGCGCTGTGCCGAGTGCTGGCATCGCCGTGCTCGCAGCGCTGGTTGCAACCGCCGCAGCGGCCGTGCGTGGTGGCTGGCTGCATCGCTTGCGCCATCGGCACCCTTTCAGGACCCAGATGATCACGGAAATGAGCAGGATGGTGACGGTGGAGAACACGACCCACAGCCCGGTGCGCGTGTGTGGTGCCGTCGCCGAGGGTCTGTTCATGATGGATCCTGTTATGCTGCTACGACGCTCACACCAACTCGCCTGCGCGTCTGGGGGCTTGAGTGCAGGAAAACGGCAGGCAGGGCGCCTTGTGAACAGGGCGTGGGACGCGCTGGCCGTGGTGAGAGCCTGGTCGGGTCCGGGCGGTGCTGTCCAGGAGAGGGACCTGAGGGCGGGCTGGTCTCAGGAAGGGCTTAGGAAGGGCTTAGGAAGGGCCAGAAGGGCTAGGAAGCTCAGAAAGACCTGATGCCGGGAAAGAAGAGAGAGACGCCCTCGACCGGAAGGCAGCGGGTTTGTCAGCGCCATCACGCGCAGGGCGGACGGCGCTGGGACCGCAGAGGGGGTATCAGAAGAAGTGACGGATACCCAGAGCGACGCGGCGCTTGGTGTTGTCCTGGCTCGGGACTTCGGCTTTGCCGATACCGACAGCACCGCACACGAAGGTGCGCTGTGCTCAGGCCGCGAGCGTAGGGCGCTGTGACCGGACGCCACTGTGGCTTGTTGTTGCTGGCGCGCTTGAACTCGTCACGACGATAGGGTCAGGTAGGCCGTGCCGTTGTCTGGAGACCCGATAGCTCAGGGCTGCCGTCAGCGGCCCTTGTCCTGACGCTGGCGCCGGTAACGGGCTTGGTCTCGTTCTGAGCGTACGAAATGCCAGCCGGCACCGAACGCCTGGTACTGCGCTGGGACGCGCCCAGCCTCGTTGCGCGCTTCACGTTGTTGGACCTTGCCACCGTCGACGGACAGGTAGCCGACGCCGAAGGTGAAGTGCACAGTCGCCCACGCGCCGGCGACCGAGTAGTAGTCACCGCTGGCACACGTCACCAGCGGCGGTCGTTGGTGGCTTCCGATTCACCAGCACTGCAACCGGCGACAGCTTTGCAGCCGCCCAGCGAGGGGTGGCGTAGCTGATGGTGTTAAGCCGCTTGCCGGTGTAGCCAGCCGCGACGTCGCTGCTGTAGTACCAGCACTGGCCGCGAGGTCGCCGCTGCTGCGATGGCATAGTCTCAGCGGCAACGGTCTGACGACCCAGCCTGATGGCACCGAAAGCCACCGTCCAGGCTTAACCCAGGACTGGCCCTGCCAGAAGCGGGTGCGTTGGTCAGGGCGACCGGTATCGGCGCGGCACGATACTCCAGGTTGAAGATGGCCTTTCAGGCATACCGAGGTCTTCGGAACCGACGATGCCGACACGGAACCGCAGATGCCGTCATCATGATCTGCAGGTCGCCTGCCGGAGCTGCTGGCTTCCTTGTTCAGGCTCGACGGCAAACGTCGACGCTACCGAGGAGCTGGATGGAGGTCTGTGCCCCGCGAAGGCGGGCACGGCGGCCGCAACGGCCAGTGCTACAAGCGATCGAGGCGAATGAACTCTGGGTTTTGGATTCGATCGATGGGACCGCCGCCAAAGCAAAGGATTGGTTTTATAGCCGAGCCGGTCTGATCGTTCAGATGGTTCGTGAGATAAGTTTAGCAACCTATCGATGTGGGCACGCTCTCTGCGTTGTATCCGAGACATATGTAGTGTCTGGAACGTCAGAATCTGCAGGTGTGTTTGAAAAAGACGATTCAAGCTAAACTCTCGACTGAATGATGATCTCTGAGGAGTGCTGCATCGGACAAGGAGACGCGCTTTCAGAGGCGGAATCTGAGGGGTAGGGGTGCGGAAAGAACGGGAAAATCAGGGAAAGGGAAAAGAAAACCCCCGGGTTTGAGGCCGGGGTCTGGGTGTCACCTGCCCGGAGGCAGGTGAGACCGTCGATCAGCAAGGATCAGAAGAGCGACGGACGCCCAGAGCGATGCGACGCGGTTTGTCGTCGTTCGCATCGTTCTGCCGATGCCGACAGCACCGTAGACGAAGGTACGCTTGCTCGTGACCGTGGGCGTAGGTCAGCCGACGCTGCCTGGTTGTTCTTGTCGCCCCGCGGATCCAGGCGGACATAGTTGAGGTAGGCGGTACCGTTGTCGGTGACCCTGATAGCTGAGGCCGCTCGCAGTTTTGGTCTTGTTGCTGGTGCCCGCCTGAGCTCTCGTTCGGACTGGCCATAACCCAGACCCGCGCCGAAGTCCCCAGCTTCATGCCGATGGAGGCGGCCAGTTCATTGCGACGCTTCAGGTTGTTGATCTTGCCGTCGAACGACCGATAGCCGACGCCGACGGAGAAGCCGCCCCACTCACCGACACCGCTGACGGCATACATGTCGTTCAGCTTGTTCAGGTTGTCGCTGGCAGCTCGCACGCACCGTTGGTCACGGTAAGGCAGTGCCTCACCGGCACCATAGGCTGCCTGCAGCTTGAGCCGCCCAGGCTGGGGGTGGAGAGACGGTTGTCGGTCTGTGTCCGACGATGCCGGCCAGACCGTCGCCGCTGTAGTACCAGCTTTGACCGGTCGCGTCACCCAGCGCAGATGACGTCGGGCCATGCGTGTCCTGACGACCCAGCTTGATGGGTACCGAAGCCGCCATCAAGGCCGACCCAGGATTTGCCCTGCCAGAAGCGGTCGCGTTGGCCAGACGGCCGGTGTCGGCGCGGGCACGATATTCCAGGTTGAAGATGGCTTTCAGGCCGTTGCCGAGGTCTTCGGAGCCGACGATGCCGACACGGGAACCACCCCAGATGCCGTCATTGATCTGCAGGTCGCTCTGCCGGAGCTGTTGGCGTCCTTGTTCAGGCCTCGACGGCAACGTCGACGCTACCGGTGAGCTGGATGCCGGTCTGGGCCTGAGCGAAAGGCAGGGCACGGCAGCCGCAACGGCCAGTGCGCGACGTTGTTCAGCGGCTGAAATCTCCGAGTTTCGGATTCGATCGGTCGGGACCTCTGCCAGGATGCATTGATCATGTCTGTCCGAGCTGGAGAGCTCAGACCCTACATGGCTGCAATTTTATCAACCCGCATGGCACGAGGGGATGGTTTTAGATCAATTGGCGACAACTAAGGGTGACGAATGACTGAATTCAGAAGGCGGCGGAACGAGCGAACGGCAGGTGAGAGGCAAGGGCGAGCATTCGGCGCGAAAGAAAACCCCGGTTTGAGGCTTGGGAGTTTGGGGCATCACCTGCCCGAGGCAGGTCGGGATCCTTGCCCGATCAACAGATCAGAAGAAGTGGCGGATACCCAGTGCCACGCGACGCGGCTTGCTGTTGTCCTGACCTGACTCGGCTTTGCTGATGCCGACGGTACTGTAGACGAAGCGTGCGCTTGCTCAGACCCCGAGCGTAGGTCAGGCCGATACCGTCTTCGGTGTTTCTTTCTCGCCCTGCGGGTCGTTGCGCACTAGCTGAGGGGTAGGCCGTGCCGTTGTCGGTGACCTGATAGCTCAGCGTGCCGTAGTAGCCCTTGGTCTTGTTCTTGGCGTTGCCGGTTTCATACTTCACTTCCGACTGGCCATAGCCCAGACCGGCACCGAAGGCGCCCAGCTGCGTGCCGACCGAAGCGGCGATCTGACGGGTGTTCTGATGTTGTCTGATCTTGGCGCCGTCGATGACCGATAGCCCACGCCAGCACGGAACGAACCCCAGTCACCCAGCAGGCCGACGCTGTAGGCGTCGTTCAGCTTGTTCAGGCGATCGTTGCCAGCCGGTGCGGCGGCTTCGCCGGAAGCGTAGTCAACAGCCAGCGTCAGGCCGCCCATGGAGGGGGTGGCGTAGCTGATGGAGTTGTCGACTTTTGTCGACGATGCCGGCCAGGCCGTCGCTGCTGTAGTACCAGCTTTGACCCGTCACGTCACCGGATTCGATGGCGCCCTTGATGGGCTGTCCTGACGGCCCAGCTTGACGGTACCGAAGCCGCCGTTCAGGCCGACCCACGATTCGGACCAGAAGCGGCTGGAATCAGCCAGACGGCCGTTGTCGGCGTTGGCTTCGTATTCCAGGTTGAAGATGGCTTTCAGGCCATTGCCCAGTTCTTCGGAACCGACGATGCCGACCTTGGAACCACCCCCAGATGCCATCATTGATCTGCAGGTCGCCCTGCCCGGAGCTGCTGGCGTGTTTGTTCAGGCTCGACAGCCACATCGACGCTACCGGTCAGCTGGATGCTGGTTTGAGCTGGGCGAATGCAGGGCAACAGCTGCACAACGGCCAGCGCAACAAGCGATCATTGGTCAATCTCCCAGGTTTCTGAACTCGATCGGTTGAGCCACTGCCGGGCAGCGGGCTCGAACGAGACTCCCCGAGGCTGGCTCGGCAGGAAGTCAAAACTATTCTCCGCAAACTCCGGGAGCGGTCAAAGATTAGGAGTTACCACGGGGCACGACGCGACTGTTGCTTTTTGAACGTTGTCGGCGCGGGCGAGTGAGATTGTGCGCATGAATGGCGCGTGGAGGTGTCCGGTTCGTGCGCGTTCTTCAAGCTGTTTGCAAGGAAAGGAGGCTAGTGCCTGCGTGTTTCCGGGGAGGTTTGGCTCAGGAGAAGGGCGCGGTGGCTGTGTTGTTTTCGTGGCCAAGGGGCTGATCCAGACGGCAGGAGGGGGCTGAGGTCGGTGCTGGTGCGAGGTGCCGCGAGGCGGGTGGATAGGCTGGGCCCTGGCGAACGGGCCAGGGAGCGTCTTACAGGCGCCGGGGCGTGCATGGCGTGTGACGGGCCCCGGCGGGAGGATGGGCCGCCCCGTCCTCGACGATTTCAGCTGGTCTCGATGCAGGCTGTTTTGGCCAGCATGCGGTGGCGGAACAATACTTGTCGCAGAGAGCTTGATGGCGCGCTCGACATGGGCGGGGTTGAGCTTGCGGGCCTCGCACGATGAAGTGCAGCTTGATGCGCGGAACACTTTGGGATCGGTGTCGCGCGGTCGGCCTCCAGCCGAACCTGGCAGCCGCGCACGTCGTGTCGACCCTTCTTCAGGATGAGACGACGTCGAGGCCGTGCAACCGCTGGCGCCTGCCAGCATCAGTTCCATCGACGGGCGGCGAGATTGTCTCCGCCGCCTCCGCGCCGTCCATGCCGATGAGATGGCCGCCGGTGTCGGCGATGAAGCGCATGGTGCCCGGGCCCATCCAGCGAACGTTGGTTTTCGCGGTTCTGTCCTCGATCCCAGAAAGAGACCGTCAGCATGTGGGAAAGCCGTGTCCGCGAAGGCAGCCCGGCTTGGGGCCCGATGGTCCCGAAGTCCCTGATGTCTTCGCGTCGGTGCTGATCTCCCAGTGAGAGCACGGCGAAAGCGCAGGGGAGCAGACGAGGTGAGTAAAGGCATGACCACGCGCATGCTTGGGGTTTTGACGAGCGGGGAAGGTGGCCAGAATCAAGGGGCTTTCCGAATCGAAGACATTGCTGGCGCGCCGTAGGCGCAGACTCTGGTTGATTCCCCGCCCGCGGCGCCATCGACAGCGTCGTCTGGGGCTTGCCCGGTGGCAGTGCTCCATGGCCGCCACGCTTCGGCACAGACCCAACTAAAGTGTGGCGTTTCAGCGCCAGGCAACATGAAGACTTTCTCCGCTAAAGCACAAGAGGTTCAGCGCGACTGGTATGTGTCGATGGTACCGACCAGGTGCTGGGCCGTCTCGCTGCCGAGATCGCCTGACGCTTGCGTGGCGCACAAGCCCGAATTCACCCCGCACGTCGACACCGGCGATTACATCGTCGTGGTCAATCGCGTCCAGATCCGCGTGACCGGTACCAAGGCCGACAACAAGGTCTACTCACCGCCACAGTGGCTACCTGCGGTATTTCCTCCACGACCTCTCCAAGATGCAGGACCGTTTCCGGCCGTGCCCCTTGAGAAAGCCGTGAAAGGCATGCTGCCGAAAGGCCCGCTGGGTTACGCCATACGATCAAGAAGTTGAAGGTCTATGCCGATGACACCCATCCGCATGCCGCCCAGCAACCCAAGCCCCTGCAGTTCTGAATACCGGAGAGTCAGATCCCATGATCGGCGAATACAAACTACGGCACTGGCCGTCGCAGACTCGTCGCCCGGGTCTTCATCCGGCGTGGCACTGGCAAGACTCACCGTCAACGGCCGTGATCTGACACCTGCATTTCTCGCGCGAGAGCGGTCTGCATGATCGTCCGCCAGCCGCTGGCTGTGGTTGACGTGGCCACCACCTTCGATATCCGTGTCAACGCGCACGGCGGTGGTGAGTCGGGTCAGGCCGGTGCCGTTCGTCACGGCATCACCTGCGCCCTGATCGACTTTCGACGAGACGTTGAAGCCGGCCCTGTCGTCTGCCGGTCTCAGTGACCCGCGACGCCCGTGAAGTCGAGCGAAGAAAGTCGGTTTCCGCAAGGCACGTCGGCGCGCAGTTCTCGAGCGTTGATGTCAGGGGCTGCCATCTTTGCGTCTTGCGCAAGGATGGCGGTGTCTGGCTGTTTTCTGGCGAAGGGCGCACGAGGCGCCCTTTGTCGCGTCCAGCGGATGCATCTTTCAACCAGTCTGGTGTGGCTGACGGCATGAAGCGTGATCGACCTCGAACCCTGCATCGCATTGGCCGGGGCCCGTGTGGGGGCACCGTGCGCTTTTTCGGGGCGGCTGGAGGTGGAAGGGCGCGTCCAGGGCACCATCCTGGCCGAGGACGTGCGCAACAGTGCCGTTCGTGTCTCCGCTTCCGGTCAGGTGGACGGCGCCATCGAGGCGGCCGTGGTGCATGTGGCCGGCACGGTCAATGGCCCCATTCGGGCCAGCAAGCGGCTGGTCGTGCAATCCGGTGCCCGGCTCAACGGCGATCTTCTGTATCGGGATCTGCAGCTGGAGTATGGCGCATTGGTGACAGGGTCTCTGAAATCGCTGGACAGCGATGAGGTAGGCTTGAAACTGGTTGCCGTCGGTCGCAAATGAGATGTCTGGACGCCGAAAGTCATCTATGATGACTTCCAGATGCGCCGAGACCCATGTTTAGCGCTTTATCAGGAGTAGACATCCGTGTCTGAAGTATCAGAAATCGCCCCCGCTTCTCTTCACGGATAGCGCCGCCACCAAGGTGGGCGAGCTGACCGCGGAAGAGGGCAACTGGATCTGAAGTTGCGCGTGTTCGTGCAGGTGGCGGCTGCTCTGGTTTCCAGTACGGGTTCACGTTCGACGAAGATGTGGCCGAAGATGACACCGTGATGGAAAAAGAACGGGTTACGCTGCTGATCGATGCCATGAGCTACCAGTATCTGGTGGGGCAGAGATCGATTACAAGGACGATCTGGTATGGATCGCAGTTCGTGATCAAGAACCCGAATGCCGCGACGACCTGCGGATGCGGTTCGTCGTTCTCGGCCTGATCGAGGCCGGCTGAGCGGATCCAGGAGGTATAGTCAGGGCGGTTGTGTTGCTGCCGCTCAGGATCGAGAAGCGGGCATGGCTCGGGCCATGCCCCTGCTTGGGTCTCGTCTCCGGGCGGGTCGGTCTTCTCAGCGCTGACGCGATGGCGCCTTGTGCCAGGCGCCCCAGGATGCTGCTCGTGGCGTGAACCGGTGATGCAGGGTGAGCGGATGGGGATTCAGGACGCTGCCGTGCCAGCCAGGCAAAGCCGCTGGCTTCCACGGCCTGAGGGGGCACGCCCAGGGCGAGGGTGCTCTGCACGAGGGTCTCGGGGCCAACGGCTTGCTGGATGGCTTGCGCGAGTCCGGCAGCTTCGCGCCGCCGCCGCACAGGTAGACGGCTGACAGGTTCTGGGGCACGGGATGGCCTGGGCGGTGCTGGCGGTGAGGGCCAGCAGGTAGCCTGCACGTCGGCGGCAGCGGCGTCCGAGTGCCTGCAGGTGCCGCTTCAGCCAGGACAGGTTGAAGAGGTCGCGCCCGGTGCCTTTTGGGGCAGGCGGGCGAAGTAGGCGTCGACAGCAGGCGTTCGGAGCAACGCAGGAATGGCACGGCCGCTGGCGGCCCACCGGCCGTGGTGGTCGTAGCGGGTGGCTATGCGTGGGCCTCGATCCAGCCATCGAGCAGGGTGTTGGCCGGGCCGGTGTCGAAGCCGGTGACCGTGGGGCGTGGGCTGCCGCGTGTCGATGACGGTGAGATTGGCAATGCCCCCAGGTTGAGGATGCCGTAGCGTCCTGCAGGCCGGCAAAGACATGGGCATGGAAGGCCGTACCGCGGGCGCCCCATGCGTCGCCGGCGGCGACGTCGGCGCTGCGCAGGTCGGCAACGACATCGATGCCGGTGGCTTCGGCCAGGCGCGGGGCGTCAAGCAGCTGCAGGGTGTAGCCCTCGGCGGGTACGTGGCGTACGGTCTGGCCATGGGCGCCCAGCGCGCGCACCTGCCGGGACGAGACGCCGCTCTGTTGCAGCAGCTGTTGCACGCATTCGGCGTAGAGGTCTCGCCAGTTGCTGACCCAGGCAGCGCGGCGGCAGCCAGTTCATCGGGAGGCAGGGGTGCTGCAGGGCCGTGAGCCGACGGCGCAGTGGCTCCGGCATGGGCACGAAGGCGCTGGTCAGGGTCTGGCGAATCCTGCCCTGGTCATCGAAGGCGATCAGCACGCCATCGACGCCATCCATGCTGGTGCCGGACATCAGGCCGGCGTGTATCTCGTCCGTGTGGGTGAAGTCTGCCTGGGGGGCGGGGCGGGTGAGAACTTCGTGCCGCATGGGGCCGGATGGACGAAAAGCGCCCGTCAGGCGGGCGCATGGTGTGTGTCCGGGACCTCTCGGTCGACAGCCTCCGGCCTGGTCTGGCCTAGCTGCCGCGCAGTACGCCGCCGGCGCTTATTCGAACGAGGCCACCGTGGTGGATTCCTGCCAGCGCATCAGGTCGATGACCAGCTCGGCCTCGGGCGCGCAGCTGGTTGCGGCTTGCCGTATCCAGGGCGGGGGCAGGCTGGGGCAGCATGGTGTTGGGGATCGACCTGCTGGCCGCTGGTCCGGGAACTCGAAGTGCAGGTGCGGACCGGTGGCCCAGCCGGTCTGGCCGACCTCGCCGATGACCTGGCCCTGCCTGATCTTGTCACCCAGGCGCAGCTTGGGCGAGAAGCGCGACATGTGGGCGTAGAGGGTGCGCTGGACGTCGTCGTGCTTGACGATGATGACGTTGCCGTAACCGCGCTGGGTGCCCAGGAACTCGATCGTGCCGTCGCCGACGGAACGGATCTTGGTGCCCGTAGGTGCGGCGTAGTCGATGCCCTTGTGGACGCGCCAGTCACGGAAGACGGGATGGCGGCGGCCCAGGCTGAAGCCGGAGCTGATGCGGGTGTACTCAAGCGGCGAGCGCAGGAAGCGGCGCTTGAGGGCCTGGCCGTCGAAGCTGTAGTCGCTTCGCCGTCAGGGCGGGCAAACCACAGCGCGTCCAGTCGGCGGTCGCCGGAGACGTACTCGATGGCGAGGATGCGGCCAGGCTGGCCTTCACCCAGCGAGGCGGGGTCGACAAACATCTCGTAGACGAGCCGCAGGCGGTCGCCTTCACCTCACGGTGGAAGTCGATGTCGGATCCGAAGACTTCGGCGATGCGGTTGGAGACGGCCGACGGGATGCCGGCTGCATCCGGTGGCTGCGAACAGGTGGTGTTGACCCGGGCCGAGCGCGTGATGAGGCGGCGCTCCAGCACGTGGTCCCGGATGCGGGCCTCCCACTTGCCGTCCTTGAGCGACAGCACCGCTGCTGCGGCGGGTTCGCCCTGGCTGTTGTAGGGCAGGGATAGGGCCAGCGACTGGATGCGGTTCTGCTGGTCGAGCGTGGCGTTGACGGTGCTGCCTGGCGTCAGGCTCGAGCTTGCGCGCGTCGGCGTCACGGCGCACGAACTCGATGAGCGACATGTCCTGCTGGCCGAGTCTGAGCAGCAGACTGCCAACCGACTCGCCGCGGAGATGGTGATCTCGCGGTGGAAGGCGCCGGTGGTGGGCAGCGGCTGGGGGCAAGCGACACGGGTTCGATAGACACGGGTGCGGCGGCGGTTCTCGAGTCAACGGCGCGACCGCAAAGGCGGTCAGCGTGGCGACGGAGAAGGCAGCGCCCAAGGCAGAGGCGAGTCGTTTACCGGGAGAATTGTGCATGCGTGGCGTGGGAATCGGGCTGCCCAGCCTCCGGCAGTCGGAGAACCGGGGGAAGAACTGGGCTGCCGCCTGGTAGCCTCGGATAGAATCTTCCAGAAGCGGCGGCATGCCCGGTTGATCTGGCTGCCGTTCCCGACCGCTTTGGCGCGCGCCACGCCCGGAGGCTGTGCGCGCACCGAAGCCCGAGCTTGCTGCGGCAAGTCCCTTGTCGACGCGCCGGCGGACGCGACCGACGAGTGGCGGCCAGGGTGTCGCAAAAAGCTTCGAATGTTCGGGAACAGGCTTATGAGCCCAGATTCTAACGTCAAACGCACGTTGGTAAGTCGTCTTTTCTGCCCGTTCGTGAGAACGTGCACCTGCAAACCCCCTAAGCTCTCACATTTTGTCCCTCTGACGTCATCCAGTGATCCGATCGAAGAGACCGTCCAGCAGTCGCTGGCCATCATCAAGCGTGGAATCGACGAGCTGCTCGTCGAGGCGGAGCTGGCTGCCAAGCTCCGGCGCAGCCTGAAGGAGAACCGACCGCTGCGCATCAAGCTGGGCCTGGATCCCACGGCGCCGGACCTGCACCTGCGCCACACGGTGGTGCTGGAACAAGATGCGCCAGCTCCAGGACCGCACCAGGTGATCTTCCTGATCGGGGACTTCACGGCCTCGATCGGTGACCCCTCTGGGCGCAATTCGACGCGGCCGCCGCTCACTCGCGAGCAGATCGAGCAGAACGCTCAGACCTACTTCCGGCAGGCAAGCCTCGTGCTGGATCCGAACGGACCGAGATCCGCTACAACCTCGGCCTGGTGCGACAAGATCGGGCTGCGCGACATGGTGCAGCTGGCCCGCGCCACACGGTGGCGCGCATCCTGGAGCGTGACGATTTCACCAAGCGGCTGAAGGCCGGGGTGCCCATCTCGGTGCACGAGATGCCGTACCCGCTCCTGCAGGGCTACGACTCGGTCGTGCTGGAGGCGGATCTGGAGCTGGGCGGTACCGACCAGAAGTTCAACCTGCTGGTGGGCCGCGAGCTGCGCGAGTACGGCAAGGAGCCGCAGTGCGTGCTGACGATGCCGCTGCTGGAAGGGCTGGATGGCGTCGAGAAGATGTCCAAGTCCAAGGGCAACTACGTGGGCATCACCGAGCCGGCCAACACGATGTTTGCCAAGGTGATGTCGATTTCCGACGCCATGATGTGGCGCTATTTCACGCTGCTGTCGTTCCGGCTGATGAGCGAGATCGACGCGCTGCGGGCCGAGTGCGAGGCCGGCCGCAATCCGAAGGAGGCCAAGGTACTGCTGGCCCGCGAGCTGGTGGAGCGCTTCCACGGGCGAGGCTCCAGCGATGCGGCGGTGGAAGACTTCGAGCTGCGCGCGCGGGCGCGGGCGCCTGACGAGATCGAGGAGGTGACGCTTTCCGGCGCGCTGCTGGGCATCGTGCCGGTGCTGCGCGACAGCGGGCTGGTGCCGTCGGCCTCGGAGGCGGGGCGGATGCTGGCCCAGAACGGCGTGCGCGTCGACGGCTCGGTGGTGACCGACCGGGGGCTCACGCTGCCAGCTGGTACCTACGTCGTGCAGGTGGGCAAGCGCAAGTTCCGCTGGGTGACGGTGGCATGACGGCTGCCGCATCGGAAGGCGTCGCACCGGCGCTGAGGGGCTGGAGGCCGGCACGCCGCCCGACGGCGTGCGTCTCGTGCTGGTGCGGCACGGCGAGATCGACTGAACATGGTGCGGCGCATCCAGGGGCAGCTGGATGAGCCGCTCAACGCGGTGGGCGTGCAGCAGGCGAAGGCAGCCGCGGCGCGGTTTGCACCCGGCATGGTGGATGCCATCCATTGCAGCGACCTGCTGCGTGCCAGCCAGACAGCGGCGGAAATCGGCGCCGTGACGGGCGTGCCGGTGGAGCCGGAGACGGTCTGGCGCAGCGGCATTTCGGCGCTTCCAGGGCTGGGTCTATGCCGACATCCAGCGGGAGGATCCCGAGACCTACCGGCGCATCGAGGCGCGGGATCCGGATCTGACCCTGCAGGGGGGCGAGAGCCTGATGCAGGTGCGTGCGCGCATCGAGGCGGCGCTGGCCGGGCTGGTGCAGCGCTATCGCGGCCAGCGCGTGGTCGTGGTGAGCCATGGCGGCGTGCTGGATGCGATCTACTGGCTGGTGACGGGCAAGCCCGCTTCCGAGCCGCGTGATTTTCTCCATCCACAACGTTTCGCATCTGCCAGCTGCGCTGGCAGGCCGGGCGCTGGGAGATCCTGCAATGGGCGGACATCGCGCATCTGGTGGCCAGTCGGGACGAGATCGATCCCAGGCAGCGGCCGGCGGCGCTGCTGGGCCGGATCGGCCAGGGCACCCTGAACGCGCGGGAGCCTGGGCTGGGGCCTCGCTGGCGCGGGTTGGCGGCTTTGGCTAAACTCATTGGTCCGGCCGTGACTGGCGATCGGGTAGAGTACTACCGGGAAGCGGTCGGGTTCCTTCGTCGCCCGCCGTCCGCCCGGGCAGGGTTCTTCTCATAACCGTCTGGCTCGCCCCTGCAGCCTCGGAGTGCATCACATGTTTGATCGCAAACAGACGCTTGCCCAGGCTGATCCGCGCCCTCTGGGATGCCATCCGCAACGAGAACCGCCGCCAGGAGGCTCACATCGAGCTGATCGCGTCGGAGAACCACACCAGCCCGGCGGTGATGGAAGCCCAGGGCAGTCAGCTCACCAACAAGTATGCCGAGGGCTATCCCGGCAAGCGCTACTACGGTGGCTGCGAGTGCGGGACGGGCCGAGGCAGCTGGCGCTGGACCGCGTGAAGCAGCCTTCGGGGCCGAGGCCGCCAACGTGCAGCCCACCTCGCTCTGCAGGCCAACCAGGCCGTGTTCCTGGGCCTGGCTGGCCGGTGACACCATTCTGGGCATGTCGCTGGCATGGCTGGCGGCCACTCACGCACGGCTCGCCGGTCAACATGTCGGGCCGCTGGTTCAACGTGGTGTCCTACGGCCTGAACGAGAAGGAAGAGATCGATTACGACCAGATGGAGCGCCTGGCGCACGAGCACAGCCGCGCATCATCATTGCCGGTGCCTCGGCCTATCTCGCTGGTCATCGACTGGGCAGCGCTTTGCCCGCGTGGCCAAGGATGTGGGCGCCATCTTCATGGTGGACATGGCGCACCACTGCCGGCCTGATCGCCGGGGCGTGTACCCCAACCCGGTGCCGCACGCCGACGTGGTCACCTCCACCACGCACAAGAGCCTGCGCGGCCCGCGTGGCGGCTTCATCCTGATGAAGCCCGAGCACGAGAAGGCCATCAACTCCGCCATCTTCCCCGGCCTGCAGGGCGGCCCGCTGATGCACGTCATCGCCGGCAAGGCCGTGGCCTTCACGGAAGCGCTGGAGCCCGCCTTCAAGACCTACCAGCAGCAGGTGGTGGCCAATGCGAAGGCGCTGGCCGAGACGCTGGTGGAGAAGGGCTTCCGCATCGTGTCGGGGCGCACCGAATCGCACGTGATGCTGGTGGATCTGCGTTCGCGCGGCATCACCGGCAAGGACGCCGAGGCTGCGCTGGGCCGGGCGCACATCACGGTCAACAAGAACGCCATCCCGAACGACCCCGAGAAGCCCTTCGTCACCAGCGGCATCCGTGTCGGTTCGCCGGCCATGACCACGCGCGGCTTCGGTACGGAGGAAGCACGCCTGGTGGGCGAGCTGATTTCGACGTGCTGGACAAGCCGAACGACGAGGCGCACCTGCCGCCGCCGTCCGCGAGCGGGTGGATGCGCTGACGGCGCGTTTCCCGGTCTATGGCTGAGATGCGCTGACCGAATGGGGATGAGGCTGCATGCATTGCCCATTCTGTAACCATACCGACACCCAGGTGATGGAAACCTGGGTGCTCGACGGCGGCGACCGCATCCGCCGCCGTCGCCGCTGCACGGCCTGCGACCGGCGTTTCACGACCTCCATGAGCGCGTCGCCGAGCTCTCGATGCCCGATGTCACTCACGAGCGACGGTCGGCGCGTGCCCTACGAGCGCTCCAAGCTGGAGTATTCGATGCGGCTGGCGCTCGCAAGCGCCCGGTGTCGGATGAGGCGCTGGAAAAATGCGCTGACCAGGTCGAGACCCGGCTCTTCGCTGGGCGTGCGCGAGATTCCCAGCCAGTCCATCGGTGAGCAGGTGATGGGCAGCTGCGCGAGCTGGACACGGTGGCTCACATCCGCTTTGGCCTCGGTCACCGACAGTTCGAGGACATCGAGGCCTTTGCCGACGCCATCCAGGAGATCGGGGCGACAGGAGGCCGCCGGACAGGCACAGGGTTGCCGACCCGGCGCCGGCCGATGACGACACGCCCCGGAATGACGCCTCGGGCATGTCGGAGGCCTCGGTCAGGAAGAAAATGCTGACATGTACACCGAAGACGATCGCCGGGCCATGCAGCGGGCCATCGACCTGGCCTGGCAGGGCGTCAACACCACCATGCCCAATCCGCGTGGGCTGCGTCATCGTGCGTGATGGCGAGGTGGTGGGCGAAGGCTGGCACCGGCGGGCGGGCGAACCCCATGCCGAAGTGCTGGCGCTGCAGCAGGCCGGCGAGCGGGCGCGCGGCGCAACCGCCTATGTCACGCTTGAGCCCTGTGCCCATCACGGACGGACCGGGCCCTGTGCCGACCGTCTGGTCGAGGCCGGCGTGGCGCGCGTGGTGGCGGCCATGGAAGACCCCAACCCGCTGGTCAACGGGCAGGGGCTGGGCCGGCTGCGGGCAGCCGGCATTGATGTTCGCTGCGGGCTGCTGGAAGAAGAGCCCGGGCGCTCAACGAGGGTTCATCTCGCGGATGCAGCGGGGCAGGCCCTGGGTACGTCTGAAGGCGGCCACCTCGCTGGATGGTTTCATCGCCTTGCCGGATGGCGAAAGCCAGTGGATCACGGGGGAGGCAGCGCGCACCGACGGCCATGCCTGGCGGGCGCGGGCCAGCGCCATCCTCACAGGCAGCGGTACCGTGCTGGCTGACAACCCGCGCTGACGGTGCGCCACGTGGCGACGGACCGCCAGCCGGTGCGCGTGCTGGTGGATGCCCGGTTGCAGGTCAGCGGGCATGCTGCCATCTTTGGTCCGGCGAGACCTGGGTGGCGCATGCCGTGCCGTCTGATTGGCCTGACGATGGTCACCGTCAGCGGCTTCTGGATCGGGGAGTACGGCTGCTGTACTCGCCGGCGGCGGATCGGGTCGGCATGTCGATCTGCCGGCGCTCATGCGCGCCATGGGCGAGGCCGGTTTCAATGAGGTGCACGTGGAGGCCGGTGCGGGGCTGAATGCGGCGCTGATCCAGGCGGGCTGCGTGGACGAGCTGCTGCTGTACGTGGCGCCTGCGTTGCTGGGGCAGGGGCTGCCTGCCTTTGCGCTGCCGGCCGTGCCGGGCCTGGATCATCGCATCCGGCTGGTGTGGCGGGAGGCCTCGCCGGTGGGCGATGATCTGCGTCTGCGCCTTCGGGTATTGACCGAGGCCCAGGGCGAGTCGCCTGCGTTACCCGGCGTGAATGGGGCAACCCTGTGATTCATGACGCATCATCGGTGCATGATGCACCGTCATGGCAGCAGGGATATTGATCCTGGGGCAGGGGCGCGGCGACGCTTTCTTTATCATCCTCTTATTCAGGCTGCGGACGATGTCCGTCCGCCTTCCCTTTCCAAGCGCAGGAAGCAGACCATGTTCACAGGTATCGTCGCCGCCATCGGCAGCATCCGCCAGGTATCCCGCTGGGAGATGATGGCGTCAGGCTGGATGTCGCCGCTGGAGAGCTGGACATGTCGGATGTCGCCGTCGGCGATTCCATTGCCATCCAGGGCGCCTGCATGACGGTGGTCGAGAAAACGGCCGACGGCTTTGCCGTGGATGTGTCGGCCGAGAGCCTGCGCCGCACCACCGGCCTGGCCGGCACGGGGCCGGTCAATCTGGAAAAGGCCATGCGCCTGTCGGACCGGGTGGGGGCACCTGGTGTCCGGGCATGTGGATGGTCTGGGCGTGGTGCGCCGCTTCGAGCCGGTGGGCGAGAGCCACCTGCTGGAGATCCTGGCGCCGCAGGCCCTGGCCGGTTTTCTTGTCTACAAGGGCTCCATCACCGTCGATGGCGTGAGCCTGACCGTCAACCATGTGGAAGACCTGCCGCTGGCCAAGGCTGTGGACCCAACCTGGCCGGAGGCGGCCCGGGCCGTGCTGGCAGGGACGTGGCCCCTCGGTTGCCTCGGCGGGTGCCCCAGGCACGGCGGCCGGGGCCCACGGTGGCACACATGCCGAGACGGAGCCCTGGTGTTGCGCCTTCCAGATCAACCTGATCCCGCACACGGTGGCGCAGACCACGCTCAAGCACCAGGCCCCTGGCAGACTGGTCAACCTGAAATCGACACGGGTGGCCCGCTACCTGGCACGGATGCAGGAGGTGGCTGGCAAGCTGCCGCACAGAGTTGAGGAAAAAGCGCACACGCGCAGGAGATACACGTGACCAAGAACGAGATGCTGTCGTCCGTGGCAAGCACCGCCGAGATCCTGGCGGACTTCCGTGCGGGCAAGATGGTCATCCTGATCGATGACGAGGACCGCGAGAACGAAGGCGACCTGCTGATTGCGGCCGACTTCGTCACGCCCGAGGCGATCAACTTCACGGCCCGCCATGCGCGAGGCCTGGTCTGTCTGACGTGACCGAAGAGCGTTGCCGCCGGCTGCGGCTGCTGCTGATGACAGCCGTCAACGGCACCAAGATGAGCACCAACTTCACGATGTCCATCGAGGCGGCGAAGGCGTGACCACCGGCATCTCGGCGGCCGACCGGGCGCGCACCATCCAGGCCGCCGTGGCCGCGGACGCCAAGCCTCCGACATCGTGCAGCCTGGCCACGTCTTCCCCGTCATGGCGCGCCCCGGTGGCGTGCTGACACGCGCCGGCCACCGAAGCCGGCTGCGACCTGGGGGCACTGACGGGCCTTACGCCTTCCGCCGTGATCTGCGAGATCATGAAGGAAGACGGCACCATGGCGCGCCTGCCGGACCTGATCGAGTTCGCCCGCGAGCATGGCCTGAAGATCGGCACCATCGCCGACCTGATCGCCTATCGCAGCGCCCATGAATCCATGATCGAGCGCATCGGCCAGCACAAGGTGCAGACCGTGGTGGGTGAGCTGGACCCGATCGCCTACCGTGACAAGACCGTGGGCCAGCCGCATCTGGCGCTGGTCGTGGGCAAGCCGCAGCCCGATCGTGAGGCCTGGGTCGCGTGCACGAGCCGCCTCGCCGCTGGATCTGCTGGGGTGGCCAGCCGCCACGCCTGGCCGCTGGATCCGGCGCTTCAGGCCATCCAGTCCCACGGCAACGGCGTACTGCTGATGCTCAACTGTGCTCCCGACGCCGAAACGGTCACCGACCAGATCGAGCAATGGGCCAATCCCTGAGCCGGGGCCGGCCGCGCCGGCAGCGCTAACGACTCGCGCACGTTGCGCAGTTACGGCATCGGCGCCCAGATCCTGCGGGACCTGGGGGTGGGGCGCATGAAACTGTTGACACGCGAGCGCCGGATGCCGAGCATGGCGGGCTTCAACCTGGAAGTGACCGGCTATCTGGAAGCGGACGCCGACGGCAGTCCAGCCGGATCAAACTGACATAGACCAACGCATACAGCGGAGAAAAGACACATGAGCGTCGATCAAATCAAGGGATCGGAAAACGGTCAGGGCCTGCGCATCGGCATCGTGCAGGCGCGCTTCAACGAGGAATTCGGCAAGGAGTCGCTGGAAGCCCGCCTGGCCGAGCTGAAGAAGCTGGGCGTGGCTGAAAGCGACATCCTGGTCTGCAGCGTGCCGGGCGCCCTGGAAAGTGCCGCTGGTGCTGCTGCAGCTGGGCAACTCGGGCGAATACGACGCCCTGATCGCCATCGGCACCATCATCAAGGGTGAGACCTACCACTTCGAGGTTGTCTGCAACGAGAGCGCAGCCGGCGTGAGCCGTGTGAGCCTGGAGCTGGGCATCCCCTGTGGCCAACGCCATCCTCACCACCTACAACGAAGAGCAGGCCCGTCAGCGCACCGCCGAGAAAGGTGCCGAGGCTGCCCGGTGGCGATCGAGATGGTTCGCCTGGGCGAGTCGCTGGACGCACTGCACGGTGACGACGGCGACGACGAGGAGTGAGCAGCATGCAGGGACGTTCTCCGGCCGCCGCCGCAGGAAAATCGCACACGCAGACGCGCGGCGGCGCTCGCGGGAATTCGCCATGCAGGGCATCTACCAGTGGCTGCTGTCGGTTGAGGACATCGGTGCCATCCAGGCCCACATCGAGACCAGCCCCGGTTTCGACAAGGCCGATCGCAGCCACTTCGACACCCTGCTCAGGGGACCATCAGCCAGGCCAGCGCCCTGGAAGCCATCCTGCTGCCCAGCCTGGACCGGCCGCTCAACCTGCTCAGCCCCGTCGAACGGGCCATCCTGATGCAGGCCACCTTCGAGCTGAAGGACCTGCAGGAGATCCCCTACCGCGTGGTCATCAACGAGGCGGTGGAGCTGGCCAAGAACTTCGGCGGCACCGACGGTTACAAGTACGTCAACGGCGTGCTGGACCGCATCGCGCCGTCCGTGCGGCCCCATGAGGTGCGGCCGGCAGGCTGAATGAACGAGTTCGCACTGATCCGGCAGTACTTCGAGCGTCAGCCGGCGCCGTTGCCTCGCCGGACACCCGCAGTCCCTGCTGCCGTTGCCTCGCCTCGACAGGCCCGGCGCCCGAGAGCCTGGTGAAGCTGGGCATCGGTGACGACTGCGCGCTGCTCGATCCTGTGCCCCCTGGCCAGCAACTCAGCCATTTCCACCGACATGCTGGTGGAGGGGCGTCATTTCTTCGAGGGTACCGATCCTGCGGCCATCGGCCACAAGGCGCTGGGCCGTCAATCTGTCGGATCTGGCTGCCATGGGCGCGCGGCCTGTCGGCTTCACGCTGGCGCTGGCGCTGCCGACGGCCGATGCCGCCTGGCTGCAGGGCTTTGCAGACGGCCTGTTCGGGTTGGCGGCCCGGGCGGCCTGCCCATTGATCGGGGGCGACACCACGCGCGGCCCGCTCAACATCTCCATTACCGTTCTGGGGCAGGGTGCCCGCCATGCATGCCCTGCGTCGCGACGGAGCCCGCGTGGGCGATGCCATCTGGGTGAGCGGCACGCTGGGGGCCGCGGCTCTGGCCGTCGCACGGCGCAGCCAGGGGACAGTCTGTACCCGACGCTGCAGCCCGCCGCCTGGACCGGCCCGAGCCTCGGCTGGCCGCGGGCCTGGGACTGACTGGCGTAGCCAGCGCTGCCATGGACATCTCCGACGGTCTGGCTGGAGATCTGGGGCATCTGCTGGCCGCCCGGGCCGCCGACAGGGGCTGTCCCTGGGCGCTGAGCTGTGGGAAGACCACCTGCCGCTGGACCCGGTGCTGCGTGAGAGCGGCGTGGCGCATGATGAGGCCCTGCAGCTTGCCCTGCATGGCGGTGATGATTACGAGCTGCTGTTCACCGCACCGACAGCACAGACCGATACCATCTTGCAATGCTGGCCTGATGCCCGCATGATCGGAAGGATCGTGGCCGGAAGCGCTATGCTTCTGGTCGATGCCAAAGGCCAGTCCCGGCCACTGGCAGCTCGTGGACATGACCATTTCTCGACATGAATGACAACAAGGTAGAGGACGTGACCGATCTGGTCCGTGCCGACGGAACCTTCGGCCGGATCCGGCCGACCTTGAATTCATGAAACCGCGCCTGTCGCGGTGGATCGCCTTTGGCCTGGGCAGCGGCCTCAGCAACGTCGTGCCCGGCACCATGGGCACGCTCTTTGCGTGGGTGGCCTTCGCCATCCCGGCGCCGCTGCTGGGTGATACCGGCATGGGCGTGCTCATCGCCCTGGGCCTGGTGGTGGGGCACTGGGCCATTGATCGTACCGGCCGCGACGTGGGCGTGCATGATCACAGCGCCATCGTCTGGGACGAGATCGTGGCCTTCTGGCTGGTGCTGTGGGTCATTCCGCAGGACTTCTCCACCCAGCTGGTGGGCTTCCTGCTGTTCCGTGTCTTCGACATCACCAAGCCGGCGCCCATTCGCACCATCGACAGCCAGTGGCAGAACGCCACCGGTGTATTGCTGGACGACCTGCTGGCCGCTGCCTACACCCTCATCGTCATGGCGGTCTGGACCCGGCTGTTTGGCTGATTGTCCGGGCTTTCCGGGAGCCGGATTTTTCGGCTTTCGGGGAAGCAGGGCAGCCTGTGCACCAGGGGAGTGTTTCGCCCTGATGTGAGGTGTCACCATAAACAGGCAGCAGGGCAGCAGGCAGCAGGTTCACAAGCGGCATGTCCGGTGCAACTGGATACGTGGATGGAGCAAGGGGAGGGACGCGATGAAAGATGTTGATCGACAGAACGAGCATCCCGACCCGCAGGGCGACCCGGTTGCTTGGGCTCGTCTGCTGGGCAATGCGCGTGGCGGCCCTGGGGGCAGGGCTGGTCACCACGGCAGAATCCTGCACCGGCGGCCTGATTGCCGCGGCCCTGACCGAAACCGCCGGTTCCAGCGCCTGGTTCAGCCGGGGTTACGTCACCCTACGCCAACCAGGCCAAGATCGAGATGTGTGTGGATGCCGCCACGCTGGAAACGGAGGGGCTGTCAGCACCTCGGTAGCCAGCCAGATGGCGTTGGGCGCACTGCGCAGCGCGATGCCCTGCTGTCGATGGCCGTCAGCGGCATTGCCGGCCCGGACGGGGCACGGCTGAAAAACCCGTCGGAACCGTCTGCTTCGGCTGGGCGCTGCGCTGGCCGCCCGGCACGTCCGAGCCCCTGGTGCTGACCGAAACACGGCATTTCTCCGGGGACCGAGCCGACATTCGTCGTCAGACCGCCATCCACGCCCTGTGGCGTGCCGTGCGGTTGCTGGACCAGTCGCAGGACCAGCAGCCTGTCGTGGTCTGACCCACCTGCGCATCGGGGAGACATTCGCGACCGCTTCACTTTTTCCCTGCAAGGACAGACCGCGCTTGTCACCGGGGGTGCGAAGGGCATCGGCAAGGGCATCGTTTCCGTGCTGAGGCAGGCGGGGGCCAATGTCGTCATTGCCGACATCGACCGTGAACAGGGTCAGGCAACGGCCAAGGAACTGGGGGCCCATTACCAGCACACCGATGTCCGCGTGCAGCAAAGCTGCCAGGATGCCGTGGCCGCCGTCGTCGAACGTTTCGGCGCACTCGACATCCTTTGCTCCAACACCGGCATCTTCCCGCAGAAGAAGCTGGCCGACATGACCGAGGCGGACTGGGACCAGACGCACGGCATCAACCTCAAGGGCACCTTCCTGATGGTGCAGGCCGCACTGGCTGCCATGCAGCCGCGCGGCTACGGCCGTATCGTCATCACATCCTCCATTACCGGGCCCGTCACCGGCTTCCCCGGCTGGAGCCACTACGGCGCCAGCAAGGCCGGGCAGCTGGGCTTCATGCGCAGCGTCGCGCTTGAATATGCGCGATTCGGCATCACCATCAACGCCGTCATGCCGGGCAACGTGCTCAGTGAAGGGCTGATCGCCCAGGGCGAGGAATATCTGAACCAGATGCGCGCCGCCGTGCCGACGCATACCCTGGGCACCCCTGCAGGACATCGGCTACGCCGCCTGCTTCCTGGCCAGCCGCGAAGCGGCCTACATCACGGGACAGACCATCATCATCGACGGCGGCCAGATCCCTGCCTGAATCGGCGGAGGCGTTGCTGTAGTTAGCGCAGGTTCGTCCGCGCCAGCTCCACCACCTCGTCGCCACGACCGTTCAGCACGGCCTTCAGCATGTACAGGCTGAAGCCCTTCGGCGTGGCCGATCTGTACCTTCGGCGGCATGATCAGCTCGTTGCGTTCGGTGCGAACATCCACCAGCACCGGACCGGGGTGTGCCAGCGCCTGGGTCAGCGTTTCCTTCAGGTTGGTCGAGTCCTCGACGCGGAATGACGTGAAGCCCGCCACCTTGGCCAGTGGCCGCGAAGTCGGGGTTGTGCAGGTCGGTGGCCGTGTCCCAGGTAGCCGCCGGCCTTCATTCCATGGCCACGAAGCCCAGCGAGCTGTTGTTGAAGAGGATGATCTTGATGGGTAGCTTCTGCTGAACGGCAGTCAGCATGTCGCCCATCATCATCGTGAAGCCGCCGTCCCCCGACAGCGAGATCACCTGTCGGTTGGGCTGTGCTGCCTGTGCACCCAGCGCCTGCAGCATGGCATTGGCCATGGAGCCATGATTGAACGAACCCAGCAGCCGGCGTCGGCCGTTCATCTTCAGGTAACGAGCGGCCCATACCGTCGGCGTGCCCACATCCGCGTGAATACGGCATCCTCGGCCGCCAGCTCGCTGACCAGCCGCATCAGGTGCTGTAGGGTGTACCGGCTTGCCAGCTCCCGCCGGTTGTGCCAGCTCGTCCAGCCCCGAACGCGCCTTGTGGTAGTGCGCCAGCGCATGATCCAGGAATGTCGTGTCTGAACGCTCGGCCAGCTTGGGCAGCAGGGCAGAAAGCGTTTCGCGCACGTCGGCCGCGATGCCCAGGCTCAGCGTGGTGTGCCGACCCAGCGCCGTCGGGTCGCGATCCACCTGGATCATCGTGGCTTCCCTTGGGATAGAAGGCACGATAGGGGAAGCCCGTGCCCAGCATCAGCACGGCGTCGGCGCTCATCAGCGTGTGGTAGCCCGACGAGAGCCGATCAGCCCGGTCATGCCCACGTCATACGGGTTGTCGTATTCGACGTATTCCTTGCCGCGCAGCGCGTGCACGATCGGTGCCTTCAGGGCCTTGGGCCACGGACACCAGCTCGGTGTGTGCGCCGGCGCAACCTGCGCCCGCCAGGATGGCAGGCGCCTTGGCCTGGTTCAGCAGCCCGACCAGCCGGTCGATTTCGGTGGAGGTGGGCGCGACTCGCTGCGGCTGTTCCGCCACCCAGTGCCGCGGTGACGCGGCCGGCGCTTCCGACAGCGCCACGTCGCCCGGCAGCACCAGGACGGCCACACCTGCTTGCCGATGGCCGTGTTCATGGCCCGGTAGAGAATCTCGGGCATCTGGGCCGGGTTGGAGACCAGCTCTACAAAATCGGCGCATTCGCGGAACAGCGCCTGCGGGTGGGTCTCCTGGAAGTAGCCCAGACCGATCTCGGTGGAGGGAATGTGCGCAGCGATGGCCAGGACCGGCACCCGGTTTCGCCAGCAGTCGTACAGACCGTTGATGAGGTGCATGTTGCCCGGGCCGCAGCTGCCGGCACACACGGCCAGCTTGCCGGTCACGGCGGCTTCGGCACCGGCCGCGAAGGCTGCCGTTTCCTCGTGACGAACCGGCACCCACTCGATGCGCTTGAAGCGCCGCAGGCTGTCGTTGATGCCGTTCAGGCTGTCGCCCGTCACGCCCCAGATGCGCTGTACACCCGCATCGGACAGTGTTTCCACCAGAAGGTCTGCAATAGTCTTGCTCATGAAATTCAATACTCACTCATATATCGAATAATGCCCGGGTACTGCCGGGGCCTTGCGAGGCCGGGGTAGGGGCTTGCCTGCGTGGTTAGCGCCACCGGAATGCCCGGCCTGGAGGCGGTACGATACTCCCGCAGGTCCGTCCACTGCGCAGAACGTGGCTATTGTGCGCTGCACACAACGCTCCGGGGTCACGCGCTGCGGCCCTCTGCCATGAGCCGCGCGCATATCGTACATCCGGCCGATTCACTCGCCTGAATAGCTTCCATCATCCGGCCGAGACCAGAAGACTGATTGTATGTACAGTGGTCTGGTGTCATAATCAGGGCTGCTTCAATCTCCTCACAGGACACCCGTCATGGACGACAAAGGCACGCGCAGAGAAGGCCAGAGGCACTGGCTGCCGCTCTGGCACAAATCGAAAAAGCAGTTCGGCAAGGGTTCGGTCATGCGCATGGCCGACGGCGAAGTTGCCCCGGACATCGAAGTGGTCTCCACCGGTTCGCTGGGGCTGGACATCGCGCTGGGCGTTGGCGGCCTGCCGCGTGGCCGCGTCGTCGAGATCTACGGGCCGGAGTCGTCCGGCAAGACCACCCTCACGCTGCAGGTCATTGCCGAGATGCAGAAGCTGCGGTACCTGCGCCTTCATCGATGCCGAGCACGCGCTCGACGTGCAGTACGCCGCCAAGCTGGGCGTGCGCCCTGCCAGAACTGCTCATCTCCCAGCTGGACACCGGCGAGCAGGCCCTGAAATCTGCGATGCCCTGGTCCGCTCCGGTTCGGTCGATCTGGTCGTGAGTCGACTCGGTGGCTGCGCTCACGCCGCGCGCCGAAATCGAGGGTGACATGGGCGACGCGCTGCCCGGTCTGCAGGCCCGCCTGATGAGCCAGGCGCTGCGCAAGCTCACCGGCTCCATCCAGCGCACCAACACGCTGGTCATCTTCATCAACCAGATCCGGATGAAGATCGGCGTCATGTTCGGCAACCCTGAGACCACCACCGGCGGCAACGCGCTCAAGTTCTACGCCTCCGTGCGGCTGGACATCCGCCGCACCGGTTCCATCAAGAAGGGCGACGAGATCATCGGCAACGAGACCCGCGTCAAGGTCGTCAAGAACAAGGTCTCGCCCCGTTCAAGAGCGCCGAGTTCGACATCCCTCTATGGCGAGGGCACCTCGCGCGAAGGCGAGATCCTCGACCTGGGCGTCACCCATGGTTTCGTGGAAAAGAGCGGCGCCTGGGTACAGCTACAACGGCGAGCGCATCGGCCAGGGGCAAGGACAACGCCCGCGAATACCTGCGCGAGAAAGCCCGAGCTGGCGCTGGAGATCGAGAACCGCATCCGCGAGGCTGTCGGTGTCTCCACCCGTGGCGAGGCACCGCAACCTGTCGTCGATGCCGAGGGCGTCGAGCCTGCCGCCGAGGGCGTCGTCCGCGCGTCGCCAAGGACAAGGACGCCGAGTGAGGCCGTGAAGCAGGCGGGGCAGCATGAGCTGTGATCTTCAGGCGCTGGTGCGGGCTGACGAATCCGAGTCGGCCCAGCGCAGCGCACTCAAGCGGCGGGCCATCACCCTGCTGGCCCGGCGTGAGCACAGCCGGGCCGAACTCACGCGCAAGCTGCTCACACCCCCGCCTGTTCGCCGTCGCCGGCGTGCCGGGGAGGCAGGGCAGGGGCCCAGGTGACTACGAAGGCTCGCCGGTGCCTGACGAGTCGTTCGACCGCTCATTCGGTGCCAGGGTGGTGCCACCTCGTTCGACGATGCAGAAGGCGGCAATCCGGCGCCCCGCGCCCCGTCACCTGAACTGGTCGAATCGGTTCTGGACGAACTGGAGGGCATGAAGCTACTGTCCGATCGGCGCATGGCCGAATCCCTGGTGCGAAACGGGGCAGAGCGCTTTGGTCGTGCCCGCCTGTCGCAGGACCTGCAGCGCAAGGGGCTGGATGAAAACCTCATTTCCAACGTGCTGCAGCCGCTGGCCGAGGACGAGAAGAGCCGTGCCCAGGCCGTCTGGCAGCGTCGTTTCGGAAAGCCTCCTCCAGCCTGAAGGAAAAGGCCCGGCAATATCGCTTCCTGGTGGGGCGGGGGTTTGCACCGGGCATCGTGTCCGCCGTCGTGCCCCGCATTGTTGATGCGCCCGACGAGGATGATGATTCGTCGGCATTCGATGCCGGCTTCTGAGACGCTCCGAATTCATATTCGGGCATTCCCCATATCCGGTATTCCCTTATTCATGGTGCGACGGGCCACGTGGCGCGTTTTCTCCGGGTTAATCGTCATGACCGCTGTGATAGCATCAACGCGGCATATGTGACCCAACCGAGATCACCATGAAAATCCACGAGTATCAAGGCAAAGAAATCCTGAAGCGCTATGGTGTAACGGTGCCCCGGGGTATTCCATGCTTCAATGTCGAAGAAGCGGTCAAGGCGGCCGAGCAGCTGGGCGGCCCTGTTTGGGTCGTCAAGGCCCAGATCCACGCCGGTGGCCGCGGCAAGGGCGGCGGCGTCAAGCTGGCCCGTTCGCTGGATGAAGTCCGTCAGCACGCCACTTCCATCCTCGGCATGCAGCTGGTCACCCACCAGACCGGCCCGGAAGGACAGAAGGTCCGCCGGCTGCTGATCGAGGAAGGCGCCGACATCGAAAGAACTCTACGTCGGTATCGTCATCGACCGCCAATCCCAGAAGATCTGCGTCATGGCCTCCAGCGAAGGCGGCATGGACATCGAGGAAGTGGCTGCCAAGACGCCCGAGAAAATCCACAAGGTCTTCTGCGACGTGGCCCAGGGCCTCACCGACGCGGAAGCCGATGATCTGGCCACCCGCATCGGCATCCCGGCCGCCAGCCTGCCCAAGGCCCGTCAGGTGCTGCAGGGTCTGTACAAGGCCTTCTTCGAGACCGATGCCTCGCTGGCCGAGATCAACCCGCTGATCCTCACCGGCTCGGGCGACGTCATCGCGCTCGACGCCAAGCTCAATTTCGATTCCAACGCCCTGTTCCGCCACGCCGACATCGTCGAGATGCGCGACCTGGACGAGGAAGACCCGGCCGAGGTGGAAGCCTCGAAGTTCGATCTGGCCTACATCCAGCTCGACGGCAACATCGGCTGCCTGGTCAACGGTGCCGGTCTGGCCATGGCCACCATGGACACCATCGAGCTGTTCGGCGGCTCGCCGGTCAACTTCCTGGACGTGGGCGGTGGCGCCACGGCCGAGAAGGTCACTGAAGCCTTCAAGCTGATGCTGAAGAACAAGAGGGGTCAAGGCCATCCTGGTCAACATCTTCGGCGGCATCATGCGTTGCGACACCATCGCAGCCGGCGTCATCGCCGCCAGCAAGGCCGTCAATCTGAGCGTGCCGCTGGTGGTGCGCATGAAGGGCACCAATGAAGAGCTGGGCAAGCAGATGCTGGCCGACTCCGGCCTCGCCGATCATCGCGGCAGACACGATGGCCGACGCCGCGCCGCCAGGGTGGTTGCCGCTGCAGCCGGTAAATAACAACAGCCCTGAACTTCGAGGACAATCGCAATGTCGATTCTGATCAACAAGGACACCAAGGTCATCACCCAGGGCATCACCGGCAAGACCGGCCAGTTCCATACGCGCATGTGCCGGGACTATGCCAATGGCAAGAACTGCTTCGTGGCAGGCGTCAATCCCAAACGTGCCGGCGAGGATTTCGAGGGCATTCCCATCTACGGCTCGGTGAAGGAAGCCAAGGCCGAGACCGGTGCCACCGTCTCCGTCATCTACGTGCCGCCGGCAGGCGCTGCCGATGCCATCTGGGAAGCGGTCGACGCCGACCTGGATCTGGTCATCTGCATCACCGAGGGCATCCCCGTTCGTGACATGCTGGTCGTGCGTGACAAGATGCGCAAGGCCAACAAGAAGACGCTGCTGCTGGGCCCTCAACTGCCCGGGCGTCATCACGCCCGACGAGCTGAAGATCGGCATCATGCCGGGTCACATCCACCGCAAGGGCCGCATCGGCATCGTGTCGCGTTCCGGCACGCTGACCCTATGAGGGCCGTCGCACAGGTCACCGACCTGGGCCTGGGCCAGTCCACCGCCGTCGGCATCGGGGCGACCCCATCAACGGCCTGAAGCACATCGACGTGCTGCAGATGTTCAACGACGATCCCGACACCGACGCCGTCATCACGATCGGCGAGATCGGCGGACCGGACGAGGGTGAACGCCGCTCGCTGGGCCAAGGACAACATGAAGAAACCGGTGGTCGGCTTCATCGCCGGCGTCACCGCGCCTCGGGCAAGCGCATGGCCACGCGGGTGCGCTCATCTCCGGTGGTGCCGACACGGCCGACGCCAAGCTGGAAGTGATGGAAGCCTGCGGCATCCGCACGACCCGCGATCCGTCCGAAAATGGGGCGCCTGCTGAAGAAGGTGCTCTGAGGCCTGCCGTCGGGCCCATGGTGCCGGCCGTTGGCGCCGGCACCCTTTCCCCTTCCGCCTCCCGGTCGCTACAGTCGTTGCCGGGAGCGTCGACGGTCTTTTCTGCCCAGGCTCCGGGGTCAGAGGGATGCAGATGGGCACCGATCACCAGGACGGGGAAAATGCAGCAGCAAGGCAGCAGGTACGGGCAGCTCTCGCTGTCAGCGGCCGGCCAGCCGCTGCGTACCTATTGGCTGACGCAGACACGCACGGTCATCGGCCGGCGTGCCACCAATACCCTGGTGCTCGATGACCTGACCGTCTCGGGCGAACACGCGGTGCGCTGGCTGGCCAGCAGGACGTGGTGATCCAGGATCTGGGCAGCCGCAACGGCACCCTGGTCAACGGCGCCCCTGTGGCGCGCGCATTGCTGAACGACGGCGACAGCATCGACATCGGCATCTATCGCCTCGTCTATCGACGTGCCGGAATCGTCAGCCCAACGGATGCTCACGAACAGGGCACGCCGTCCGACAACGCCCAGCACCTTGATGCGTCAAGACACGACGCATCGTCTCGGGCACCTCTTCCTCAGACACCTTCCCGCCACTTTCCCTGGGCGATACCGCCTTCCTGCTGGACAGGCTGGCGCCGGATTTCCGCTTTTCCAGACACCAGGGCACCCATTCCTCGGCTTCCTGCCGCCGCTCGATCCGTCGTCCCTCGTCCGGGGCACCGCAACCACCTGGCATCTTTTCCTCCCCGTTGCCGCCCGCCCCGGAAGAGGGCGGGCAGGCCGGCTTCATTGAAGGCTTCAACCGCGCCCCGCGCCTGCCGCCCACGCCGATGCAGGGGCAGGCTGCGTGGCCACCCGCCATGCTGCCCCATGCGCCGCCGCCCATGCCCAGGGCCCGGCCGGCGCTGGATCGACCCGCCGACTTCCAGGGCGTCTCACTGCGCTTTCTGGGCGGGCATGACGCCGGACGGCTTCTGATCATCGACCGCCCCATCGTCAGCATCAGGAACGGCTGCGGGCAGGTGGCGGTTGTCACCAACCGCAACGGCAACTTCTTCCCTGACGCATGTCGAGGGCAGTGCCTACCCGATGGTCAACGGCGAATCGATCGGCCTGGGGGCGCACCCGTTGCGCAACCATGACCTCATCGAGCTGAGCGGCACCATCATCCAGTTCAGCCAGTCCCGGCAGGCAGCCAGCCTCGTCGGGGCCTTCGCGATGAACCGCCTGCTGCAGTCGGTGCATGCGCTGTTGCGCTCGTTCCGGCTGTGGGCCACCGTGGGGGCTGGCCATCACGGCGCTGGCCATCCTGGTGCTGCTGGGCCATGTGCCCATGCCGGCCGTGCAGACCTTCGACCGTCTGAACCAGGATCACCGGCTGCGCTGGCAGCCACCGGAGTTCGAGCCTCGGGTGCTCATTGTCGACATCGACGAGAAGAGCCTGCAGGAGCAGGGGCGCTGGACCTGGCCGCGCCGGACGCCGGCCCGGCTGGTCGAGCGCATTGTCGATGAAGGGCAGGCCCGCGTGCTGGGTTTCGACATTGTGTTTGCGCGAGCCCGAGCCGGCTGGGGATCTCTCGCTGGCTGAGGCCATCCGCAGTCGGCCGGTGGTGCTGAGCTATTACTTCTCCCGTCAGGCCGGTGCCCGCCGCATCGGCCGTCTGCCGTCCCTCGGTCTTCGAGGGGATGCCTTTGACGGATGGCTGCTGCCGCAGTGGGATGGTTTCGGGGCCAACCAGGAGCGTCTCAGCGATGCCGCGCGGCAGCGGTTTCTACAACGCCCAGCTCGACGATGACGGTGTGGTCCGTTCCGTTCCGGTGCTCACGCTCTTCAATGGTCAGGTTCTACGAATCGCTGGCGCTGGCCATGCTGCGTGTCTATGGTGAGAACCCGCCCATCGCCCTGACGGGCAGCTGCCGTCGCTGGATGCCCAGACCCGGCTGCCGCTGGCACGCGACCCTGACGGCGCGCGTTCCCTTCGCCGGCCAGGCCGGCCCGCAGGCCGGACGCTTGAGTACATCTCCGCCACCGATGTCATCGAGGGCAGGGTGGATCCCGCTCGCTTTCGGGACCGCATCGTGCTGGTGGGCGCCTCGGCCCCCGGCATCGGTGACCGGCACACCACGCCGGTCAGCATCGACACACCGGGGGTGGAAGTGCAGGCCACGCTCATTGCTGGTGCCCTGGCCGGACATATGCCTTACGTGCCCTGGCATGCCGAGCTGACAGTCTCCCTCATCACCCTGCTGGTGGCCGGGGCCGCCGCACTGGTCATGCCCCGGCTGGGGCCGCCGGCATCGTGCTGCTGGCCGCGGCGCTGCTGCTAGTGCTGCAGTCTGCAACGCCCTCATGTTCGGCGTGCTGGACTGGATCACCCCTGGTGGCTGCACCGATGATGGCGGTTGTGCCGATTGCCATCCTCAACCTGGCCACCGGCCATTTCATCGAGAGCAAGGCACGCCAGGCCGTCGTGGCCCTCTTTGGCCAGTACGTCTCGCCCAAGCTGGTGCAGCGCATGGCCCGCGAGCCCTCGGCCTATCCCATCGAGAGCCAGAACAAGCGGCTCACCATCCTGTTTGCCGACATCCGGGGCTTCACGCGCATTGCCGAATCGATGGACCCGCAGGTGCTGCGTGAATACCTCAACACCTTCCTGACCCGGATGACCGAAGTCATCCACCAGCATCAGGGTACCGTCGACAGCACATGGGCGATGCCATCATGGCCTTCTGGGGCGCGCCGGTCGATGACCTGGAGCAGGAAGACCATGCCGTCGTCGCCGCCATTGCCATGCAGGATGCTGCCGAGGAACTGAGCCGCGACTTCGCACGGCGCGGCCTGCCCCCGCTGGTCATCGGCATCGGCATCAACTCCGGCACCGCCCGCGTCGGGGACATGGGCTCCCAGCTGCGGCGTGCCTACACCGCCATTGGCGATGCCGTGAACCTGGCTGCCCTGGCTGGAAGCGCTCACCAAGCGCTTCGGCCTGCCGGTGCTGCTGGGCGAGATGACGGCCCGCCAGGTGATCCGTGTCGAGCTGGTGGCGTTGGGTGAAGCAGACGTTCCGGGCAGGGACCGAAAGAGTGCGTATTTTTGCCCGAGACGCTATGTCAACAGGGTGTCGCCGGAGGGCACGGCAGTGCTCTAATGCGATCCATGCGCTTCCATATCCTCGGCTGCAGCGGTGGACTCGGTGGCACGCCGGAACGGCGGGCAGGCCGGGGCGTCCGGCTCGCACATCATCCTTCCTCGTCGACCACGACATCCTGGTCGATGCCGGCACCGGCGTCGAGGACCTGTCCGTCGAGGACATGCGCCGCATCGACCACGTTTTTCTCACCCACTCCCACCTCGACCACATCTGTGCGCTGCCGCTGATGCTCGATACCGTGGGCAGCAGCCGGGAACGTCCCGTCGTCGTCCATGCCCCGCCCTGAGACCATCCAGGCGCTGAAGGACCACATCTTCAACTGGGTCATCTGGCCCGACTTCACCGAGATCCCGCACTTCGAGCGGCCGTGGATGGTCTACAGCCCCCTGCAGGTGGGCAGCCCCGTGCAGATCGGCAACCGTACCATTCGCCCCATCACGGCCAACCACACCGTGCCGGCCGTGGGCTTTCACATCGGGGGCACGGCCGGCAGCCTCGTCTATTCGGGCGACACGCTGCCCACCGAGGAATTCTGGCGCACCGTCAATGGCATTCCGGACCTGCGTCATCTCATCCTGGAAACGGCCTTTGCCAACCGCGAGCGGGACCTGGCCGTCACCGCCAAGCATCTGTACCCCATCCAGCTTTCCGAAGAGCTGGCCCGCCTGTGTGTCGATCCCCAGATACACATCACGCATCTCAAGCCCTCCGACCGCGAGCTTATCGCCCGCGAGATCGAGACCTGGGCCGGGCGCTTCCAGCCGCGCATCCTGCAGACCGGCGACGTGCTGGTCATCGACTGACTGTCGTCTCTGTTGCATCACCGCACCAGCCTCTGGACGACAGCTGCTGCCAATGGCCGTCCATCCGCCCGGCGCTGCCCGTCTGCACCCCGGGGATTAGCCTTGCTCGCCGTGTTCAAGATGCAACCTGAAGGACTGGCTGACCATGGCACATGCAAGCCCGCAGCGACTTTCCACAACCCCCCGCAGAAACTGCCGTGGCGGGACAGCTGGCGTGGTGATGCCCTGCGGGCACGATTCCGTGCAGCAGGCTGCCACCTGGGCATCTCGCTGGCCATTGCCAGTCTGGTGCTGCTCGTCGTCTACCAGTACTGGTACGCCGGACCGCTGGCGGCCGTGGCCGGCGTGGGCACCATCCCGGTGCTGCTGCTGGCGGTGGACGTGAGCCTGGGCCCCATCACGACCTTCATGGTCTTTGACCGCCGCAAGAAGAGCCTCGCCGATGGACCTGGCGCTGATCGGCCTGGTGCAGCTGCTGGCCCCTGGGCCATGGCCTGCACACCGTCGAAGCAGGGCGCCCGCATTATCTGGTCTCGTGAAGGACCGCTCGAGGCTGTCTCGCGTGCCGACCTGCAGGCCGAGGACCTTCAGGCCGCTGCCAGCAACCCGCTGGCACAACGGGACTGGTTCGGTCCCAGATGGTCGGCGGCAAAGCCGCCTGCCGACCAGAAGGTGCGCCAGGACGTGCTGATGGAATCGGCCTTTGGCGGTCGCGATCTGCAGCACTTCCCGCAGTGGTACGAGCCCCTGGAAAACCAGAAGGAAACCGTGAAGGCGCGGGCGCTGAGCTCAAGGCGCTTCGGGAACTCAACCCGGATGATCAGGCCGTGCTGGATGCCGCGCTGAAGAAGGCCGGCCTTTCCGACGCCGAGGCCGGCTACCTGCCGCTGAAGGGCGAGGAAAGCGACGCCACCGTACTGGTGGATCGCAACGACGGCCGCGTGCTGGATGTGCCGCTGAAACCCTGGTGATCAGGGGCGGGCGGCAGCGGCCACCAGCCGCTGCGCGGCCGCCCGCACATCCCCTTGCCGGGAACAGTGCGCCGATGACGGCGGCAGCATCGGCCCCGGCCGCCAGCACCGAACTGATGTTGTCGGCATCGATGCCGCCAATGCCTCACCAGCGGGCGCGCCAGAGACAGCGCCTGCACCTCCTGAAGGACCGACAGCGGGCAGGGCGCGCCAGTGGCTTCGTGCCCGACGCAAAGAGCGCCCCGAAAGCCAGATAGTCGGCCACCGGTGCCAGTGCCTGAGCCCGCTCCACGCTGGCATAGCACGACACCCCGATCAGCGACCCGGGCCCCAGCGCCTGACGGGCCTCCTCGATATCGCCGTCATCCTCACCCAGATGAACTGCCTTGATGCTCCAGCTCGGCGGCCAGCCGCCAGTCATCGTTCACGATCAGCAGCGCTCTGATGCCGCTCGCACACGGGTTCAAGGGCTTCCAGTTGCTGCCGCTTCAGCGCGATGTCGGCATGCTTGTTGCGGTACTGCAGGATGCGGATGCCGCCTGAGAGCGCGGCCTCCACGTCGGCCAGCAGACGTGCCGTGTCCCCTTCGTCGGCGGTAATGGCATAGACCCCGTGGATGAGGGCGCGGCGGGCCTGTCTTTCCGGGTGGTCGGGGGAAGGGGCGGGAAGCATGGCGGTCTCCATGAATGATGGCGGGCAAGGATGACGGCAGGCAGGGGAGAACAGGGGCATGAAATGGCTTGTCAGCCCTCCGGCTGCCACCCCACCCAGCGCGAGAAAGCGGGCCGGATCGCGGTCCAGGCCGGTCCGTTCCAGCATGCCTGATCATACCGGAGCCGGCCGTGCCGGATCCCTTCTTCTGCCCCGCCGACGGAGTGAAGTTCAGGCCACGGCGCGCCACAACCTGTCAACCATTGGTCCGGCACCGTTGCGGGCTCGTCGGAGATGGGGGGCGAGGCGTGACATCTTTCCCTTTAATACGCGGAAGTGACCGATGCGGGAATGCCTGGGAGTCGGCTTGCCGGCTTTCCGAAAGGCGTGCAGCGGCGCTCACATCGGTATCAACTGGACTTGAGGGCGGGAAAATGAGCGGCACCCAAAGCATCGCCGGACTGACGGTCATGGTGATCGACGATAGCAACACCATTCGCCGGAGTGCGAGATCTTTCTGAAACAGGCTGGCTGCGTGGTCGTGCTGGCCGAGAACGGTTTCGATGCGCTGGCCAAACTGTCCGACCACGGGCCGGACATCGTCTTCTGCGACGTGCTGATGCCGCGACTGGACGGGTATCAGACATGTGCGCTGATCAAGAAGAGTCCGCGTTTCAAGAATACCCCGGTCATCATGCTCTCCAGCAAGGATGGTCTCTTTGACCGTGCGCGCGGTCGTCTGGTGGGGTCTGAAGAGTATCTGACCAAGCCCTTCACGAAGGACAGTCTGCTCAAGTGCGTGCAGTCGCACAGCCGTCGCGCCGATCAGGAGCTGGCTGCAGCGGGCATGCCGAACTGATTGGCGGAGAAAACAGCATGAATGCACAGACTGCGCGCAAGATCCTGATCGTTGACGATTCGCCCACCGAGCGCTTTTTCATGGCCTCGCTGCTGGTGAAGGAAGGCTATGAAGTGATCACGGCCGAAAACGGTGATGAAGCGCTGGAGAAGGTGCAGGCCGAACGACCCTCCATCGTCATCATGGACGTGGTGATGCCCGGCAAGAGCGGCTTCCAGGCCACGCGTGCCATCGCCCGGGATCCGGCGATGAAGGACGTGCATGTGATCCTGTGCACCAGCAAGAACGCCGAGAGCGACCGCATCTGGGGTCTGCGCCAGGGCGCGCGCGACTACCTGGTCAAGCCGGTCGAGCCGGAGCTGCTGCTGTCCAAGATCGCAGACCTGGCCATGGAGCAGTGACATGAGTGCCATCGAGACCCTGGGTCAGGAAGCCGGTCAGGTCGCCAAGGCTGCAGTGGCCCTCACCCATGCGGGTGCAGCGAAGGATGGGGCAGAGAAGGGGAACAACGGCGCTGCAGCATCGCATCTGGCGCTGATGATCGGAGAGGATCGCTACCTGGTCGAACTGGCAGAAGCCGGCGAGATCGTGCCGATGCCGTCCACCTCGATCATGCAGGTTCCGCTGACGCAGGACTGGTTCCTGGGTGTGGTGAACGTGCGCGGTGCGCTCTTCACGGTGGTGGATCTGGCCCGCTTCATGGGTGGCAACTTCACACCCGTATCCAGCGAATCGCGCCTGCTCACGCTGTCGCCTGCACTGACCTTCAACGCCACGCTGGTGGTAAGCCGGATGCTGGGCCTGCGCAACGTGGCAACCATGACGCCGGTTCCAGAGAAACAGACTTTCGACAAGCCCTGGCTGTCCGAGCAGTTCCGTGACGCAGAAGGGCAGACGTGGCGTCGGCTCAGCCTGTCCAAGCTGGTGTCGTCGTCGTCGTTCCTGATGGTGGGTCGCTGACCCGAGCGCAGAAAGAGGAATAGGGCAAATGTCGGCATTGTCTTCGTTGCAGGGGATCGATGGACGGGGCGCAACCCGCCGTCCCCGTGTCGCCTGCACCCGTGGCCGCCGGAAAGGCATCCGGCAAGGCGGCTGCCGCTGCAACCCCGGCGCGTGCGCGTGTGCGCACCACCCCGCTGCTGGGCAGGCTCAGCCTGAAGTGGCAATCGATCATCCTGCTGGGGGCACTGGCCATCACCGTGGGGGCGGCCATTGCGATCAGCGCCTACGAACGTCAGTCCGACCGCGTCAACGCCCTGCAGAACGAAGTGGTGGGCGATGCCCTGATGCACTCGCAGCGTCTGGCCAAGGCGGCCAACATGGCGGTGCAGGGCAACGAGGAAGCCTGATGATCAGCTCAAGAGCAGCCAGGCCTTCCTGTCGGATGCCGTCAAGGCGCTGAAAGAGGGCGGGGAAGTGGATCGCCTGCGGGTGTCGCCGCTGCCGGAAAGCTACCGGACGGAAGAGCAGCGCTTCAGCAAGGCCTGGGATGACATCTCCTTCGGTCAAGGCCCTGATTGAGCAGCAGGATGTGCTGGTGCGCTTTGACGGCCTGGTCAACGAAGTGGCGGCGCTGGAGCGTGAACTGTCCGCCTCGCAGCGTGCCGCAAGGGCCAATATTCGCGACGGTGCCGGAAACGCGCCCGACCTGCTGCTGTTCTCCCGCCTGAGTGTGAAGATGCGCACCATTGTGGGCGAGATCATCCGCATGCACGGCAGCAGCCAGTTTGACAGTCGGGATGCCGTGTCGCTGGCTGACGCCATCGAGAGCTTTGCCGTGACGCGCGAGACGGCGCTCGATGGCGACGCTAGTCACAACATTGCCCCGCTGAAGAACACCGAGGCACGTGAAGCCCTGCGCAAGAACAATGCGCTGGCGGCGAAGTTTGTCCGGCTTGCGCTGGAGGCGCAGAAGGCACTGCCGGCCCTGGCGCAGGCACGTCATGCCGGTATGGACGTTTTCAAGAAGAGTGATGTGCTGATGGGCGCGGCCAACGCGCTGCGGGCACGTCTCATCGAGCAGCGCAATACGCAGAACTCGATGCAGTGGGCCATTCTGGGCTTTTGCGTCGGCCGCGGTGCTGTCGCTGCTGCTGCTGTGCAAGGCCTACTATGACGACTCCAAGATCCAGGCTGACCGCTCCATCGACAAGCGGTTGGAGGCCGAACGACTGGAGCAGGAAGCCAGCCGTATCAACGACCAGAACCAGGCCGCCATTCTGCGCCTGATGAACGAACTGCAGAACGTGGCCGACGGTGACCTGACCGTGCAGGCCACGGTGTCTGACGACATCACGGGTGCCATTGCCGACTCGATCAACTACACGGTCGAGGAGCTGCGCAGCCTGGTGGGCCGGATCAACCGTACCGCCGCGGCCGTGGCCGAGGCGTCGGCCAGCGCGCAGGTCACCGCTTCGCACCCTGCAGGCCGTCAGTGAGCAGCAATCGCGCGAGATTCGCGAGACCGGTGAGGCTGTCCCTGAACATGGCGGCGCAGATCAAGCAGGTGTCTGCTTCTGCCTCGAGTCGGCCGAAGTGGCGCGCCAGTCGCTGTCGGCGGCCAGCCGTGGTCGTGATGCCGTGCAGAACGCCATTGCCGGCATGGGCGGCATCCGCGAGCAGATTCAGGATACCGCCAAGCGCATCAAGCGCCTGGGTGAGTCCAGTCAGGAGATCGGCGAGATCGTCGAGCTGATCTCCAACATTACCGAACAGACCAACGTGCTGGCGCTGAACGCTGCCATTCAGGCGGCATCGGCCGGTGAGGCAGGTCGCGGCTTTACCGTGGTTGCCGAAGAGGTGCAGCGTCTGGCTGAACGCTCGGCCGAGGCCACGCGCCAGATCTCGGCCCTGGTCAAGGCCATTCAGACCGACACGCACGATGCGGTGGCGGCCATGGAGCGCAGCACGCAGGGGTGTGGTGCGCGGTGCCAGCTCGTCCGATGAGGCCGGCATGGCGCTGATCGGCATCGGCCAGGGTGTCGCAGGAACTGGCGGACCTGATCATGCGGATTTCCGCACGACCGAGAACCAGGCAGCTTCGGCCTCGTCGGTGGCGCAGAGCATCCAGCGCATTCTGCTGGTCAACAGCCAGACCAACGAGGGCACGCAGCAGACGGCAGGGTCCATTCTGCAGCTGTCCGAGCTGGCACGGGAACTCAAGAATTCAGTGGCCCGCTTCCGGGTGGGGTGAAGTTTCAGGGGTGTGAGCGCATCTCCGGATGGGTCCGGCTGCGCGATCCAATCAGTCGAAGAGGGTGACGGGTGGAACACGGCAACAATATCGATATGATGACTCTGTCCTGGTTCGTGCCAGAGATTCGGGAGTCGCTGCAGCACGTCGCGCATGCGCTGGACGAGCTGCGGGCCAACCCGCATGGCCAGGACGCCATCAAGCGCGCACGCCTGCACCTGCATCAGACTCATGGTGCGCTGCAGGGTTGCGGGCATCTCCGGCGTGGCACTGCTGACCGAAGAGGCCGAGCATGTGATCTCGGCCTTCGAGGACGGCGTGCTGGAAGCCGACGAATCGAGCATCGATGTCCTCAAGATGGTGATGCGCGCCATCACGGAGTATCTGGAGGACATGCAGGCCAGCGGCACGTCAATTCCGGTGCTGGTCCTGTATCCGTACTACCGTGACCTGGTGGGTCTGCGCAAGGCCGTCCAGCCCGATCCGGCCGCGCTCTTCGACGTGGACCTGGATCGTGCGCTGCCGGCCTCGGTGCGCGCCATGATCTCCGACGCGCCGGATCGTGAAGAGCGGGCGAAGTCGGCCGCACGCGGTTTCGAACGTGCGCTGCCGGCGCTGATCCGCGGCGAGAACGTCGTGGCGGCCATCGACGGGCTGCACGAGTCCATGGGCCGCATGCTGCGCAATCAGCCGCATGTGGGGGCACGGCTCTTCTACTGGCTGTCGTATGCCTTGCTCGATAGCCTCAAGCACGGCGCGCTGAAGGTCGATCTGGCCACCCGTCGTGCGGTCGGTCGCATCAACATCCAGAACCGCCACCTCGTTCACCGGCCAGTCCGATGTGCCGCCGCAGTTCATCAAGGAACTGCTGATCATCCTGGCGCAGGCAGGCAGCGGGCTCGGCCGTCGTGGAAGAGGTCAAGCGTCACTCCATCTGGCCAGCCTGGTGCCGGCCGACTACGAGCGTCGCCGCTATGGCCTGGCTGATCCGGAGACCATCCGCATCGCCCGCGAGGCGCTGGTGCTGGTGCATCGCACCTGGGAGAAAACTGGCGGGCGGCACGCAGGCGAGGAGCCCTGCCTTCGTCGAGGCTGTTGGACATCTGAACCAGGCGCTGGCCAAGACCCATTACGCCGGTCTGGGCATGCTGGGCAAGACGCTGGCCACCATGCCGGCAGCGCTGGCCGGACAGCAGGGCCGGACGCGCGAGATGCTGGCCATCGAGGTGGCCACCGCCGTGCTGTTCATGGAAGAGGCGCTGGCGGGCGCACTGCGCTCCAACCCGGCCTATGACGACCGGGCGCAGGAACTGGCAGCCCGCATCAGCAGTCTGCTGGCAAACCCGGAGTCCTTCGATCCCCACGCCGCTGCCGTGGCTGGTGGCGCTGTCGAACCAGGCCTCGAGCGCATGACGCAGGCGGCCTTCGTCAATGAACTGAAGCACAACCCGTCCACCTGCGAGCAGGCGCTGGACGATTACTTCCGGGATGAAACGGCGGTGAATCGTCTGGAGACGGTGGAGCCGCTGCTGGCCGAGACGAGTGCCGTGCTGACCGTCCTGGAGTACCGGGATGCGGCCCAGGCTTGCCGTGCCATCAGCAAGCAGGTTGACGACATCATCTCGTGCCCGCGTCACGCTCAACGATGCTGGTCGCGCCCGCCTGGCCGATGGTCTGAGTTCGGTGGGATTCTTTGTCGAGACGATGCTGCAGTCGGCATCGCGCGCCCGCCGTTTCCGCTTCGATGCAGGCAGCGCGGCATGCTGTTTGAGGACACCTCCATTCCCGAAACGCCGGAAGAGGTCGTCTCGGATGCCGATTCCAATGCACTGCTGCGCTCGTTTGCCGACGAGGCATCGGCAGGGGCCGAACAGGGCAGCGGATGCTTCGCATGAATCTGCTCCCGAGGCGGTTGTCGCTGCGGCTGGCCTGACGGCGGCTGCGGGTCTGGCAGCGGCACAGGGTGCAGCTGAAGCGTCTGCATCGAAGGACCATGACGGGGCAGGGGAAGCGCTGGCCTTCGAGCTGCCGTCGCAACCCGTTGCTGAGGCTGCCACGCAGCCGGCTGCCGACGAAGGCTTGGCATTCACGGCACCGGAAAGCGTGCAGGCCGACGTGGCGCCCGAGGTGGCTGAACCGGCCCTGCCCGAGGGCGTGCTGGAGGACGGCAGTGTCGAGCTGTCGGCCGATGAGGCCGAGCTGCACGAGATCTTCCTGCTGGAAGCTGCCGAGGTGCTGGACGCCATCGACGAGAACCTGGGCGTGGTGCGCAAGGCACCGGACGACCGCGAGGCGATGACCACCATCCGCCGCGGCTTCCACACGCTGAAGGGTTCCAGCCGCATGGTGGGTCTGGACGCCTTCGGCGAAGCCGCCTGGGCCTTCGAGCAGATGATGAACCACTGGCTGTCCGAGGACAAGGACGGCACCACGCCGCTGTTCGAGCTGATCCAGGACGGCGCCAACTTCTTCCGCAGCTGGTGCGAGCAGCTGCAGGCCGCGCCGCGCCGCGTGCTGGACGCCAGCCTGCTGACGGCCCGTTGCAACGCATTCCCTCGACAAGCCTGCTGCCGTGCCGGCCGCCAAGCCTGCTGCCCCGGCGGCTGCTCAACCTGCTGTTCAGGCTGCCTCCATGCCGGTTGCTCAGCCCGCCGCTCCGTCGGTGGCACAGCCGGGCTGCTGCCGGCCGTTCAGCTGGTACCGGTCGCTTCGCAGCCCGTCGAAGAGGCCGAGACGCTGCCCTTGCTGGATCTGGAGGGCGAAGCCGACACGCCGCCCATGCCGGATGTGGAGGCTCCAGAGCTGCCTTCGCTGGAGATGCCGTCGCTGGACGACGCCCCTGTCGGCCAGTGCGCTGCCGGCCCTCGCGGGTAGACGGTTTCTCGCAGAGCCACAACTTCGCCAGTGTCTCCCGGTCGATGCCGGAAGGCGATCTGCGCCAGTCGCTGGAAGGCTTCCTGGACGACGCCAGCCATCGCCAGGCCGACATGCCCGTGGCCGATCTGGCTTCCCTGCACAGCGATCCGGTCCGTCCGGCGAATTCCCTGCGGATGAGGGCTTCGGAAGTCAGCAGGACGACCTGCTGGGCAACGCCGCCTTCGAGGCCCAGGACGAGGACGAATCCTTCGGCGAACAGGCCGATCTGGATGCCTGGTCCAATGCCATGGCGGGCGAGTCTGCGGACTTCGATTCCCCTGCTGGGCGAGCTGCCCAACGGTGACGAGCTGGCACTGAACAATGTGGAGGCTGCCGACCTGGATCTGGCTGATGCCTTCATGGTGCCGGCTGATCTCGGCGAGGATAACGACATTCCGCTGCTGGACATGGGGTCAGCCCCTGCCGGCCGAGAAGCCCGTCGAGAAACCGGTCGAGGCTGCGCCGGTTTCGCATGATCCGTTCGATTTCAGCGCCGCTTCGCTGGGTGTTGAAACGAAGTCGTTTGCTGCCGAAGTTCCTTCCGAGCCTTCGCAGGGAGATACGCTGGACTTTGGCGCCTTCAAGTTCGATGACGAACTGGTGTCCGAATCCGTTCAGCCGGACCATGAGGTGAAGCCGGCAGCCGAGACGCCAGCGCCTGCTGCGCCCGTGGCTGCCCAGCCGGCGCCGGTTGCATCGGTGGTTCCCGAGGTTCCTGTCGCGCCGTCCGAACCTCGCGCCGGTCGCCAAGGTGGCACAGCCCTGAGCCCCAGGAGTCGATGGTTCGCATCGGCGAGCGCCTGGTGGATGCCGAACTCTTCGAGATCTTCAATGCCGAGGCCACGCAGGCCCGCATGCGGATGAACGAGGACTGGCAGGATTGGCATGCCTCCGACGCGCTGCGCGCACCCGAGCCGCTGATTCGCGCGCTGCACACCCTGGTGGGCACGTCGCGTCACGTGGGGCTGGTCCAGGTGCGCGGCATTGCCGCCGCCATGGAAAAGCTGCTGGTCAAGCAGCGCGAAGTGGCTAGCCGCTGCCTGATGGCATGAAGGCCAGCATGCAGGCTGCGCTGGGCGTCATCGACCGGATGCTGGGCGAATTTGCTTCGCGCATCGAGCCGGCGGCCGACCCCGAGACGACCGCGCGCATGGAAGCGCTGCTGGCCAACTGGGATGTCGAGATCAACGCCGACAGCCAGCCGCCGAAACCGGTGGTCGAGTCGAAGTCCGGCCGCGAGATGCGCGGCGAGGACCTGCTGAAGAAGGCGGCCGAAGTGCTGGGGGCTGCCCGGCGCGAGACCGAGGAAAAAGAGCGATCCGCTGGCCGGCCTGGTCGACGAGATCGATCCGGACCTGGGCCCGGTGTTCTTCGAGGAAGCCGAGGAGCTGATGCCGCAGGTGGACAACAACCTGCGCGAATGGCGCGAGCGTCCGGCCGATGGCTCGGTGCCTGGCGCGCTGATGCGGCTCTTCCACACCATCAAGGGCAGCGCCCGGATGGCCGGTGCCATGCGCTTCGGGCCAGATGATCCACGAACTGGAAACCCAGGTCGAGGATGCGCTGGCCCAGCCGCCGGTGCAGCCGTCGGTCATCGAGGCGGTGCTGGCCGGCTACTGACCAGGCGGTGTCTGCTCATGAGGTGATGCTGCATCCCGAGCTGGCCGAGCAGCGCGCTGCCGAGACCAGGCTCTGCAGCAGACCTGCGCGGCTCAGGCTGCGCAGGCTGCCAGGGCGCCCAGGAGACGGCACCCGAGGCTGCTACGCCGCAGGCCCAGCCGGCGGCGGTACCGCTGCCGCAGTGCGAGGCCCTGGCACGCCAGCAGGCTGCTCAGGCAGCCGCCCAGGCCGCCGCTGGATGGCCATGCGCATGATGCGGCCAAGGCGGGCGGAGCCCTTCTGGATCCGTCGATGAGTGGCGCGGCCAACCCGGCTGCTGCAGCCCAGCACGTGATCCGCGTGCGCGCCGACCCTGCTGGACCGCATGGTGGCCGAGGCCGGCGAGGTGGCCATTGCCCGGGCGCGTCTGGACAGCGAGATGGGTCTGATCCGTGGCGCCATCAACGAGCTGACCGAGAACGTCAACCGCCTGCGCCTGCAGCTGCGCGAGATCGAGATCCAGGCCGACAACCAGATCCAGGCCAAGATCGCCCACCCAACGAGACCGAGACGGAATTCGACCCGCTGGAGTTCGACCGCTACACCCGCTTCCAGGAAGTGACGCGGATGCTGGCCGAATCGGTCAACGACGTGTCCACCGTGTAGCAGAACGCGCTGCGCGCCCTGGATGCCGCCATGCAGGACCTGGCGCGGCAGGGGACAGGTGAGCCGCAGTCTGCAACAGAGCCTCGATGCGTGTGCGGATGGTGCAGTTCTCGACCATCAACGACCGCCTCTACCGTGTGGTGCGTCAGGCAGGCAAGGACACCGACAAGCGCGTGACCCTGGAGATCAAGGGGGCAGGCCGAGATCGACCGCAACGTGCTGGACCGCATGGCCGGTCCCATCGAGCACATCCTGCGCAACTCGGTGGCCCATGGCATCGAGGAACGCACCAAGCGCGTCGCCAGCGGCAAGCCGGACATCGGGGAACTGACCATCGAGGTCTGGCAGGACGGCAACGAAGTCATCATGCGCTTCCTGGACGATGGCCAGGGCCTGGACCATCCGCGCATCGAGGCACGGGCACGCGAGCGTGGCCTCGATCGCCCCCGATCATCAGCCCGTCCGAGCGTGAGCTGGCCCAGATGATCTTTGCACCGGGCTTTTCCACCGCCAAGCAGGTGACGGCGCTGGCCGGCCGGGGCGTGGGCATGGACGTGGTGCGTGCCGAAGTGGCGGGACTGGGTGGCCGCATCGATGTGGACTCCACGACGGGCAAGGGCAGCTGCTTCACGGTGCACCTGCCGGTCTCGCTGGCCGTCACGCAGGTGGTGCTGCTGGAAATCGAAGGTGGCAAGTTTGCGGTTCAGAGCGCGCTGGTCGAGCAGATCGTGCAGATGAAGCCCGAGGCGCTGACCGAGGGCCTATCAGGCCCAGCGCCTGGAGGTTGCCGGCGAACGCGTTCCCTTCTACTTCCTGGGCAGCCTGCTGGAGATTCCTGGCGTGAAGCCGGTCGCCCAGCGTGTGGCTCCGGTGGTGGTGCTGCGTGCCGGCGCCACGCGGATCGCCCTGCACGTGGACACCGTGGTGCCCAACCAGGAGGTGGTGATCAAGCACATCGGCCCGCAGCTGGCCCGTCTGGCCGGTGTGGCGGGAGCCACGGTGCTGGGCAACGGTGACATCGTGCTGATCCTGAACCCGGTGCAACTGGCCATGGCCCGCGTGGCCGGCCAGCTGGGCAAGGGCAAGGCCGCCACCTTCAGTGCCAGCGAACTGCAGACGGCTGCCACCGTGATGGTGGTGGACGACTCGGTGACGGTGCGCAAGGTGACGCAACGCCTGCTGGTGCGCGAAGGCTACAACGTGGTGCTGGCCAAGGACGGCGTGGATGCCCTGCGGCAGATGCAGGAAGTGATTCCCGACGTGATGCTGGTGGACATCGAGATGCCGCGCATGGACGGCTTCGACCTGACGAAGAACGTGCGCGAGCACGCCGACTTCGCCAACGTGCCGATCATCATGATCACCTCGCGCACGGCCGACAAGCACCGCAACCACGCGCTGTCGCTGGGTGTGGACGTGTTCCTCGGCAAGCCGTTCTCGGAGGACGACCTGCTGCGCCACGTGCGAAGCTTTGCCAGCCAGCGTGCACCCCGGGCGATGACGAACTGAACATCGTGGTGAAGGGCTGCCGGCTTGAGCTGGCAACGCCAAGGGGGCAGTCCTCCGTGAGGAGGCTGCCCCTTCCTGTTTTTATGGCTTTTGTCTGGACGAAAACCGGAACGGTTTCCATCAGGCCTTCATTGCTTCAGGATGAACGTGATGACTTCCTTCAGGTCGTCGTCGCTGATGGCGGCCTGCTGTTGGGGGCATGGGGATCTTGCCGAAGCTGCCTTGCCGCCTTTGCGCACCTTGTCGAAGAGCTGCTGGTTGACGTCCTGGCCCTTGTATTTCGCGGCCACGTCCCTTGAAGGCAGGGCCGACCATCTTCTTGTCCACCGAGTGACAGGTGGTGCAGGAGGCTTTGTTCATGGCCGTCTGCGGGTCGCCGGCCAGAGCGGGGTGGCGACGGATCCGACCAGCATGGCAGCCAGGATGCCGGGGATGAAAAGTGCTTTTGTTCATGTCGATTTCTCCGGGTAGTGAACTCGGGGTGAACTGGTGGTGAACCGTTCCGAAGAATCAATTGTTTGCATGGGGGCAGGAAAATCCTTGACCGCCCTCAAGACAGATGCATTTGTCGGGTTTGTATTTTCAAAAGGATTTGCCCGGCATGAAAGGAATATTGCATGAGCTGAGATTTATCAACTTATCGGGCTGATAGAGGTCAATGTATGTGTTTGAAGGACATTTATTTTTATTCTCAGTTCCTTTGTTTCTGCTGATCTGTTTGGTGCGCTCGGTCGTTTTGTCATTCTGGGAAGTTGGCCATACGACGGTGTTTGTCAGAAATAACCGAGATACGGATGGTAATGCTTCTTGATAACTTCGGTGATTCAGACTGATGAATAAGATGGGCAGAGTGACTGTCTCAACGATATGTCGCTGAAATTGCGTCAGGCACGTTCGGCCAACATCCTGACACCTTGTGCAAAGACCTTCAGGCTACGCGACGTTGCCCGGTCTGCATCCAGCAGCCTTCCCAGCCTCCGGGCTCCTTCGTTCTTCTGGAAGTCCTTGATGTTCCGCTCAAGCTCGTGCGAGGGTTTTTGGCACTCGTCAGGGTCGGGGAATCGTTTGGCAAGGGCCCGGATCTTCTTCTGGGCCTCTGGATAGGCTGCGATCAATGCGTCGGGGTCGGCCAGGTACCAGGACTCCAGCTCCTGACAGACGAGGCGTATCAGGGTCTTGCGGCCACTGGTGGCGCACATGGTCTGTAGCCGTGCCTTCAGGGCAAGGCAATCGGCATTGTCATTGTCCCGGACAACGACGAAGCGGGCACCAGGTTCCTGCCATGCTTTCAGCTTGATCGGAATGCTCTTGTCGAGGTCACTCTTGCCTTGGTGCGGGAGCAGAAGAAAGTGCTGCCCCTGTATCCATCCGGGGACCAGACGAGGGAGGTATTCTGCCAGCATGGCCTTCATGGAAGGCTCTTCCAGCAGGAAGATGACACGGCCGCTCACGTGTTCAGTCCTTCAAAGACCCCTTTGTTTCCACAGATAGCCGGGCAGGTCGCCGGCGTCAACCAGTGCCTGCAGGTTGGCTGAATCACTGGCATGGGTGATGGTGGTGAAGCCGTTTTCTTTCTTCAGACAGTAGATCTCTTCCAGCTTTAGTGCGTTCAGGAAATCCGGGGAGTGCGTGGAAACGAAGACCTGGCCACCACGACGGGCATAGCTTCTGAATTCCTCGGCCAGTTCCGGCAGCAGATCGGGATAGAGCTGGTTTCTCGGGTTCCTCGACGGCCAGTAGCGGAAACGGCCTGGGATCCTGCAACAGGACCAGGTAGGCGAACATCTTGATGGTGCCGTCGGAGACGAAACGGGCGATGAAGGGATCGTGGAATTTCCCGTCCTGAAAGCGCAGGACCAGGCGGCCGTCTTCCGTGGATTTTCGCTTCGATATGGCTGATGCCGGGGACACGACGCTTCATGGCCTCCAGGACGGCCTGGAAACGTTCCGGATGATATTGATGCAGGTACTGGGGCCACCTGGGCCAGGTTGTCACCCCGAGTGGACAGGTGCTCGGCAAAGCTCTTCTTCCGTAGAGGGCGTGCGTCGGCAATGTGGAAATCAGAGATCCGCCAGTTCTCGATCAGGCTGCGGAACTCGGCCACGACCCGGAACTCCTTGAACTGGCTCTAGCCCCTGATGGCCAACACATCTGGCTCGTCCAGCGCGAATACGGCACGCTGTTCGTCTGTGCCTGCCAGTCCATATGCAGATTCATTGGTGATGGCTGTTCCTGTACCCCGTTGGAAGTCGACGAAGTGCCACGGTCTTCCCTCCTGCCCGCGGCGGTACTTGAGGACCTCGCGCTCAATGACGACCCGCCCATCCAGCTCGTCGAAGGCCAGCTCATAGGTGGCCAGGCGCCCGCCCGACTCGCGGAACTTGATCTCGATCCGGATGGGCCCCGCTGGTCGCGGCTGCGCAGTTCCCGCATGGACCCGCGTCGGGCCACGGCCTGCCTACATTATGCGGGCAAGTGCATCCTTCAGAAAGGAGAAGACGTCGAATAGGGTGCTCTTGCCGGTGCCATTGGCGCCGACCAGCGTCACGAGCCTGGGCAGCCCATCCAGATGTGCATGGCGGAAGGTGCGATAGTTCTGGATCTTGATGGATTCGATCTGCATGGGCTCGCCGTGTTGAGGGTATGAAGGAAGAGGGCCGACCTCCCTGGATCAGGCGTTGCTTTTGATGATACTCGGCCTGACAGGGATACAATGCGCTGTCGTCGAACCGAATCGCATTTCCGGGGAGCCTTGTGGTGTTCTGGGCAGGAGCAGGTCACTTCACGTCGCGGGCTGCGGAGCAGGCCGTGATGGCGCGTTCGTTGCGTCCGGGCAACGGGTACGGGAGCGCATCATGACCCTTTCTGCCGCCACGCCCACCCCTTCCGTCCAGACCCTGCTGGCCTTCGACTTTGGCCAGAAACGCATTGGCGTGGCGGTGGGCAACAGTCTCACCGGCGCGGCGCGGCCGCTGGCCACGCTGGCCGAGCAGACCACGGACGGACGCTTTGCACGCATCCAGACGCTTCTGAAGGAGTGGCAGCCCACCGGGCTGGTGGTGGGCGGCTGCTGCACCTGACGGCACCCCGCATGAAGTCACGGCGCTGGCCGAGCGCTTTGCGCGCCAGCTGGAAGGCCGCTTCGGGCCGCCGGTCTTTCTGGTGGATGAACGCTACAGCTCGGTGGCGGCGCAGGAGCGGATGCGCGACGAGGACGACGAGCACGTCACGCGCGGTGGCCGACGCCGCAGGGCGGGCGTCGCAGGGCGACGACAGACGGCCGCGGCCATCATCCTTGAACAGTACCTGAGCGAGACACGATCATGACGACCCCTCTGCCGGCCGATGCCGAGACCCTCTTTGCGCGTCTGCGCGATTCCCTGAAGGACGCCTGGGCGCTTCCTGCAACGGCTCATGGCACAGGGCGGGCGGATGCCCCGAACGGCGAGGGCGCGGCGGGCGGCTGCCCTGGCGCGCCCCGGCGGGTGGTGAAGACGCCGGCCTTCATCGGCATCCACACGGGCGGGCGTGGCTGGCGGCCCGGCTGCATGCCGAGCTGGGGCTGTCGTCGCCGCTGGGTTTTCTGTCCAGCGCCTTCTACCGTGACGATGTGCAGGCACGGGGCCTGTCGATGCGGATGCAGCCCACGCGCATCGATTTCGACGTGAACGAGCGCGACATCGTGCTGGTGGACGACATCCTGCACACCGGGCGCACCATCCGGGCGGCGCTCAACGAGATCTTCGACTATGGCCGGCCGGCGCGGGTGCGTCTGGCCGTGCTCATTGACCGTGGCGGACGGGAGCTGCCGGTGCAGCCCGATCATGTCGGGGCACGGCTGGTGCTGCAGCCTGGCGAGAAACTGGCGCTCAGCCAGCGGACCAACGGGATGTTCGAGCTGCGGGTGGAAACGGTACAGGCGTGATTGGCGCTGATCAGCGTGACCGGGCCGGAAGGCCGCAAGAGTTCAGCAGAGGTAGAGAGCAAGATACGCAGATGCAACAGGTGCAAGTGGGCAAGGACGGGCGACTGCGCCACCTGCTCACACTGGAAGGGCTGTCGCGAGACATGATCCATCAGATCCTGGACAACGCGGCGTCGTTCCTGAACGTGTCCAACCGGGAAATCAAGAAGGTGCCGCTGCTGCGGGGCCGTTCGGTGTTCAATCTGTTCTTTCGAGGATCTCGACCCGCACGCGCACGACCTTCGAGATTGCCGCCACCCGGCTGTCGGCCGACGTGGTGAATCTCAACATCAGCACCTCGTCCACCTCCGAGGGCGAATCGCTGCTGGACACCATCGACAACCTGCAGGCCATGGCGGCCGACGTGTTCGTGGTGCGGCACAGCCAGAGCGGGCGGCGCACCTGATTGCGCAGCATGTGGGCGACCATGTGCATGTGGTCAACGCTGGTGACGGGCGGCATGCGCACCCACGCAGGGGCTGCTGGACATGTACACCATCCGCCACTTCAAGAAGGACTTCACGAAGCTGTCCGTGGCCATCGTGGGCGACATCACCCATTCGCGGGTGGCGCGCTCGGACATCCATGCGCTCACTACACTGGGCGTGCCTGACGTGCGCGTGGTGGGGCCGCTGACGCTGCTGCCGGGCGGTCTGGAGCAGATGGGTGTGTCGCTGCACACCGACATGCGCACCGCCCTGAAGGACGTGGACGTGGTGATCATGCTGCGGCTGCAGAACGAGCGGATGCGCGGTGCGCTGCTGCCCAGCCCGCAGGAATATTTCAGCCGTTACGGGCTCACGCGCGAGAAACTGGCACTGGCCAAGCCCGATGCCATCGTCATGCACCCGGGGCCGATGAACCGGGGCGTGGAAATCGAATCGGCCGTGGCTGACGGTCCGCAATCGGTCATCCTGCAGCAGGTGACCTTCGGCATTGCAGTGCGCATGGCCGTGATGAGCATGCTGGCAGCGGGATGAAGGAGAACATGATGCAAGAAGGTGTGATCAAGGCAGGCCGCAGCGGGCACGAAGCTTCGTTTTCCATCACCGGCGCGCGCCTGGTGGACCCCTGGGGAAACTGGACATGCAGGCCGACCTGCATGTGGCCGATGGCCGCATCATCGCCGTGGGCGCGGCGCTCGCGGTTTCCGGCCGGCACGGACCATCGACGGCACGGGCCTGGTGGTGTCGCCCGGGCTGGTGGACCTGTCCGCCCGCCTGCGCGAGCCGGGCTTCGAATACAAGGCCTCGCTGGAATCCGAGATGCAGGCCGCCGTGGCCGGTGGCGTGACCGCGCTGGCATGCTCGCCTCGACACCGACCCGCCGCTGGACGAGCCGGGCCTGGTGGAAATGCTGAAATACCGCGCCCACAACCTGGGACTGGCGCACCTGTACCCGCTGGGCGCTCTGACCGTGGGCCTGAAGGGGCCAGGCGCTGACCGAAATGGCCGAGCTGACCGCCGCCGGCTGCGTGGGCTTTTGCCCAGGCCAGCCAGCCCATTCAGGACACCCAGGTGCTGCTGCGCGCCATGCAGTACGCCCACTCCTTCGGCTACACCGTGGCTGAACCCCGTCGACCCCTTCCCAGTCGCGGGGCGGCGTGATGCATCGCCGGACCGTTTGCCCTCGCGGCTGGGGCTGCCCGGCAACCCTGTCACCAGCGAGACCGTGGCACTGCACACCATCTGCGAACTGGTGGCCTCGGTGGGTTGCCCCGTGCACCTGTGCCGCCTGTCGTCGGCTGCCGGTGTGGAGTTGGTGCGCCAGGCCCGCAAGGCCGGCCTGCCCATCACCGCCGACGTGGCCATCAACCACCCGCACCTGACCGATGTTGATGTGGGCTTCTTCGACTCGGCCTACCGGCTGGAGCCGCCCTGCGTGCCCAGCGCGACCGTGACGCCCTGCGTGCCGGTCTGGCCGACGGCACGCTGGACGCCATCTGCTCGACCACACGCCAGTGGTGGAAGACGCCAGCGCCTGCCCTTCGGCGAAGCCGAACCGGGCGCCGTGGGCCTGTCGCCGCTGCTGCCCCTGTCCCTGAAATGGGGCAGGAGCAGGGCATGAGCCTCGTGTCCGTGCTGGATCGGCTCACCCGCATCCCGGCCGGCATTGCCGGCATCGACCCCGCCCGCAAGAACGAGCCCGCCGGCCTTTCCGTGGGCGCCTGGGCTGACCCTGTGCGTCTTCGACCCCGAAGAATCGTGGGTGGTGAACGAGAAAACCCCTGTGGGGGCCAATGCACCGACACCCGTGGCTGGGCCGTGAAGTACAGGGCCGCGTGCGCCTGACCGCCGTGGGCGGCCGCCTGGTCTTCACGGCGGTGATCCCTCGCCCCGCGCCGCGCAGCGCGTCTGCCCTCGCTGACGCTGCTGCTGGTGGCGGGCGTGGCGGGACTGGCACCGATGCAGCCCTGGCTGCCTCAGCGGGGCAGGCGCGTCCTCATCCGCTGGTGGTCGTGCCTGCTGATGTTCATCTGTGGCGTGAAAGTGCAGGAAACCTGGGCCGGCGACCCCGCCCGGCCCCCGCACATTGGCCGAACTGGCCCCGGCCGCCTGTTGCTGGCCAACCACGTGTCGTGGCTGGACATCTTCGCCATCAACTCTCTGGCCACCTCTGCCTTCGTGGCCAAGGCCGAAATAAAAACGCTGGCCCGTCATTGGCTGGTTAGTGAGCCTGGCCGGCACCGTTACATCGCGCGCGGCAACCGCCGCGCTCGTCCCCGACGTGCTGCGCCAGATGCGCGAACGCCTGCGCACCGGCTTTTCCGGTGGCGCTCTTCCCCGAAGGCACCACGAATGCCGGCCCGGAACTGAAACCCTTCCACGGCAACCTGCTGCAGGCCGCCATCGACGAAGAAGCTGAGATCGTGCCCGTGGGCCTGAAATACCCTGCACACCGACGGCACCCCGGGCGTGGAGGCCTACTACCTGGACGAGACGACGTTCATGCAGTCGCTGTGGGGCCGTGTGGGAGGGCGAAGGGGCTGGTGGTGAAGGTGGTGGTGGATGCCGTTCCCTCGGGGGAGGGAACGAGGGAGTTGGGGAGCGTTTAGAGAGAATATTTGTAATATCACGTGAGCCATTTTATGGCCCATATGCTCGGGTTGTCTGTACTAGACTATACTGGTTTTTGTTGTTATCAGGATCCTCAAGGAGTTGGATTCACAGATCAAAGGTTATTGAGAAGGGTCTTGAGGGGATTCTTTTTATTTCATCGAGTATTTTCTGTAACTTAATAATGTCATTTTCAATAATTTTTCCTTGCGCATTCTGTGCAGTAATGGAGCCAGCTTCTTCCTGATTTGATTTTCATGCGAGTATCGCCCATGTGTATTCTGTGATTCTTGTTTGCGCGACAATCATGAGATCTTGATGCGGCGTCAATCAGTGCCTTTGTCACAATGGACTTAGTTGCCATGAAACACCTCTGCTTCTGCTTCTTTGGTTATCTCGTTCAAGCTGCTGATTGCGCGTTGTACTTCGTTCAGGGATAGATCTCCTCTGGTGCCTGGTTCTTTGCCGAGAAATGAATTGACATGTCGATCTATGGTTGATTTCATGACAATGAAATTGCTTTTTCCTGTTCGAGATTTGTCTAGATCATGTCCTTCTGGGTTGAATTTGTTCTTTCTTAGAACTTGCACGGATTTTTGTCTTGATGAGCTCGTCCAGCTGTTTTCTGAGAGCTTGTCTTTGTGCTTGCTTCGTTGCTTGAACTGGTTTTAGAATTTGTTTCTCCGGGTCGAAATCTCCTTGGATATATCCAGATCTTTTGAGCGTTTGCTCATGGCTTTTCTGTTTTCTTCTTGTAGAAGGTCGATTTCCTGAAGCTGAATTTCGGATTGGCTTTTAATGTCGATGTCATCTGTGTAATCGATGTGTGGAGAATAAATGCGCTCGCTTTGATCTGATGTCGGGTCGAGTGATTCTATTGGAAGAAGTTGATCAAAATAATCTTGATCTGCTTCGCTAAACTTTTTAAAAGTCGTCCCATCGGCGTGCGATGTTTGCTCCTGCGTGGAAAAACAACGACCCCTTTGGTTTCGTGGGGAATTGTTCTGTTTTGATCAATCACCTGCATGATCTCGACCGACAAACTGCACAAAGGGGGATAGATTGCTAAATATGTTGAAAAACTGCCGCAACAGATAGGTAGGGATGGTCAAATCCTTCGCTAAGCTTACGAACTTGAACGATAACGTCAAGTTCGTGGTTGTGTAGTTTTTCGATTATTCTTGTGTTTTGTTTTCCGTCCTCGTTAGAGTGTACGTAATCGGCTCTAAGTCCTTTTTGATTGATATTCTTCCTTGATTTGTATGCAGTGCTGGTAATTAAGTGCGGAGGCAATTATTTTAAGTCTATTTTCTTGTGTTTTGTTGCGAAGATTTCTCAGTTCTGGATTGATGCGTCTACGATGGTGCTGGAGGCTTTCCTTGGATGTGACGATGCTTCGGCGAAAATCTGCGTCTTCTTCGCCGAGTTTAATAACCTCTTCGAGGCTAACTTCAATTTCTTTTTTGCCTTCTCTCCTTACGTATCGAAGTGTTCTTGGGTTGAGTTGTACCGCTTTTTAGGCGTTTTACATAACCCATCTTTTATTGCTTCTGCAACCGGGTAGGAGTAGATTATTTCCCGCCATAATTTGCCCGTCCGATCTCAATGGGGTGGCGCTGAAGCTGACAATTTTGGCCTGAGGGAATTTTGTTTTTAGTGTCTCCCAGCTGCTCGCTACGCTGTGGTGTCCTTCATCGAACACTATTAGATCAAAAATAGTCATTCGGTAGCGATGTTAGCCATTTATTATTTTCTTTGTAATTGCTGAATGTTTGTGATAACAACGTGTGCCCTCATCAAGGTCAGACTTGTTTTGTTTTTCTCCTCTAACTCTCTGCTGGTTCGGGGAAGGGGGCTGATGACGCAGCATTTCTGATAGAACATGCTGTCATTGCTCGGGTTGAAGTTGTTATGCAGTTGCTCTGCAATGGATACTGAGGGGGCAATGACCAGTGTGCGTCTTGACTTGAAGGCAAACGGGGTTAAGGCGATCGCTCCTGATTTCCCACATCCAACAGGCAGGACAATTCCAACTTCGCGGTTTTCATTTTGCGACCCAAAATATTCGGATAGAGCTTGATATGCCTCTTGTTGAGGAGGGCGAATCCTGGTATTGCCCTTGATGTTAGGTTTAAGGGTTGCGAAGGGGCTGTTTTCGGCGGTGTTCATATATATGTTTACGGAAGTTTTTGATGGCATTCTTCGGATCGATTGGCGTTGGGTGCCCGTCTACTCGGCTGAAGTGAGTTTCATGGGAGGATCGAGCGTTGGAATGCGCGTAGCGTAGCCATGTGTCTGCGAAATGTGTGCTGATGGACATGAATAGATCATAGTTCTTGCTTGTGCCTATGTCATGTTTTTCGCCAAAAGACATCAGCTGTAGCTTGCTTCGAACTCTAGTCTGTTGCGCGGCAGCGACTCTGGCTTCCGTACGGCGGAGAAAGCCAGAGCTTGGTCGCATTTGGCTTAGTTGATTAGGCAATAGCAACCCGTAACGGACAGCTCCGTATATGCGCCTCAATGCGTTGTATCAGCTCCACCGGCACACTGTTGCCTTCATAGAGCCCACCCCAAACATCCAGCACCCGACGCGTCGTGGTACGCACTTCCGTCAGCAGCTCTTCCCGAACCTGTTCTGGTAGCCCCAAGCGCTGGAAGAGGGCGTTGAATGTATCCAGCCCGATGGCATCAAAGCGCTTGGTGCCCGCCATGTTGAGGGCAATGGTCTGGTCGTGCTGGGTCCAGGCGACGGTGGATACCAGGTCGTAGGCGGGGGCCAGTCGGGGTTTGTTGGGGGTACGGTAGATGAGTGACCAGTTCTGATGTGGGCGTCCCTGTTGCCCAGCAGGACGCTGAGCGTCAGGCGGCGGGTCATCTCCTTCAGGTCATCGATGCCGCCGGCGTATTGCAGCAGCGTCATCGCCATCATGTCGTACTGATGCGGTTGTATTTCTGGCTGGTGCGCAAGCTGAATACTTGGGCGAAGTCTTCGACGTGGATGCGTTCCTTCAGGGCCGGTGGGGCGGTGCTGTCGGTTGATGGGCCGGAGGCGTCGTTCCGATCGAAGCGGCGAATGGCGTAGAAGGGTTCGTCGGAAGATGACCCAGAATATTGGAAAGGCCTTCCAGTTGGTCGGTGCAGCAGCAGGGTTTCAGGTACGTCGATGCCGACGGCGCGAGCGGTGGCCATGGCAGCGGCTTCCACTTGCGGCAGGCCCGGAAAATCGCGGGAAGGGGGCTTGATGATGTAATTGCCCAGCCGGCCGCCGGTATTGAGGGTGTAGCGTTCCCCCTGTCGCAGCATGGAGAATTTGAGCTGCATGCCGCCCAGCGAGAATTTCAGGTGGGCGGAACCTGCTGTCTGAGGTGCGCCATCGTCGGCTGTATCGGCATTGATGGGGAGCGCGCCGGCTTGTGTTGCGTGATTCTGGTGCCCCGGCGGCGGCGCGTTGACTGGTCGCAGGATGACGGCTCCCCGGCAGGTCATCGGCCCAGTGCTTCCAGCAGCAGGAACTCGCGGTCTCGTGGACTTTCAGTTGCTGGGCGATGCGCGCGCGCATGCCGCCTTCGGGCAGCAGGTTGGAGAAGAAGGGCGGCGCCTTGATGGAAGCCGACTTGTGGCGCGGGTCCAGCAGCAGGCGGCGTGTCTGGGCTTCATCGTCCGGATGGGTCCATGCCAGCGAGAGGATTGGCCGAGCGGGGCCAGCGTCCAGATACCTCGCTGACGCTGAAGACGGTCCGTTCGTCCGGGTAATGGGTCAGGTAGCCGACGAGGGTATCTGACAGCCACACGCCCAGGGTGCGCGGCGCTTTCATTCCGGATCCGCCAGATAGGCGTAGCGGGTCATCAGGTCCATCGGGCCGAAGTCCTCGTCTGGCTCATGCGCCGGGTTCTGAGGCGGCAGTCTGCCCTCGGCCACGCAGGTTCTGCTGGATGAGGGCGGCCTGGCTGACGGGGACGAGAGCAATTTGCAGCCCAGTGCCGACACGTAGCTGATGAAGCTGTCCAGGGTCACGTCGTGGCTGTTCTCGATGTGCGAGACAGTGGCCTGGCGCAGGGGCGTGGCTGGCCTTGGCGGTAGGGCGCAGGCCGCCCTGGCTGCGGGCCGGCGGCTTCACGTATTTGGCGCAGCTGCTGGCCCAGGTGGGCCAGTACGTCGGCGTTGTGGGTGGGGCGAGGGAGGGCATGGGCTGATTAGAGGTAATCTGTACTTAGTATACGGTATAGCGTATTTCAGCGGGTGTTATATACGGTATAAGGTAGTGAATATAGGTCTTGGGCTGATGTCCTGCCGTGCAATCTCGGGGCACCCTCAATGCCCCGGATTGCTGAACTGGGCGCCGGCCTGGATAGTTGGCCGGCACTCTCAGGACGACAGCATGTTGGCGCTATTCACTGCCGCCAGTACATGATCCCCACTTCGCGGGGGTAGGCGGAGCGATCATCGACGATGTAGCTGCTCACGTACTTGAGTTCTTCACCCCATTTCCAGTCTTTTGAAATTTCCCAGGTAGAGCAGATCAGGCGTTTCACGTAAGTGATTTCCACATTGGTGCACAGTCGCGCCTGATTGTTTCGACCGCTCTTGATGAGCATGATTCTGGCCTGATCGAGGTGTGCGTTGTCAGAGTAGGCGCTTTCGTACCGTGGGCGCCATTCACGGAGTGTGCCGAAGCTGACGAGGCTGTCGCGATCAATGACCAATTCCTTCAATTCGTTGAAGTACGGGGTGTAGCGGCCTCCGCCGACCGGAGCCCTCGTTGGTTGTTGCGGTGTATCCGATGTCTTCGGTGGCTTCGGCTTGCATGCTGGGGCCGATCGAGAAGGACTTTTTCCCTGACAGTGATGGTGTAGGAGACTTTCAGTCCGTTGAAGCCGCGCTTGAGCCAGGGTTCGCCATAGATGGGGCGGTCCTTGATCCGGGCGTAGCTGCTGGCAGTTTCAAGGACGTAGTTGTACGTTCCTTCCGTGACCGGTTTGTAGAAGCGGCGCCGGCATTCGCGTTGGACAAAGCCATCTGCGGGCTCCCAATCATTGGGGGTCTACGGTGTAGTTCCCGGCGCCCTCCAGGATGGATGTGAAGAAAACGTTGGGCGTATCATGCTTTCTGCGCCTACCTCCGAGCCCTCGTAGGTGGTCGATCGCGTCATGCGCGCGCCGCAGGCATGCTGTTCAATCATCGCCAACAACACATCCCCACGCACGCCCTTGCCGGAAATGTTGGGTACCGTCTTGGGTTCCGGAGTTGGAGTCGGCGTTGGAGTGGGTGTCGGTGCAGGCGTCGGCGTGGGGGCCGGCTGCGTCGGGGCAAGCGTGGTCGGGGGCAGATTGGTTGTCTGGTTCTGCGGTGCGCTGGGTGCCGGCTGTACAGAGTTGGGCTGTCCAACGGCAGGCGTGTTCACCTGCCCAGTGGGTACCGGGTTGCTCTGTGGCGTGGTGACAGAGGGAGTGGTGGGCGCAGTGGCGACGATGTTCTGAGTTGGCGTGGGGGCCACGGGGCTGGCGGATACGGCTTTGTCCCGTTCGCTGCCGCCACCGCCGCCGCAGGCGGTGAGCATCACGCTCAGTGCGGTTGCGTGCAGGTGGTGCGAAGGATATGGGGGATGCTTTAGCTGCCATGTTGCGGTCTCCAGGGTGCAACGTATTGCACAAGATTGACCATGGAGGAATCATATTCTTGGCCTTGGGCGGTGCCAGATGTTTCGGCCAAAAAGCATCAGTCGCAGCAGGGCGAGGGGCGTCTGTCGTGCGGCAGCGACGAAGGCTGCCGCAGGGCGGGGTGGCAGGGAGTTTGTCGCGCCTGGCTTGAGTGATCAGGCGGCTGCAAGCCGCAGCTGCCTCGCAGGGCAGGGCGTTGTCAGTGGCCGCCCGCGGCAGCTGCCGTGATGGGGCGCGCGAGTGTGTGCGCCTGCGTCCATGCGTCAATCCTTCCCGCCGCGTTTGCGCCCCGGGCAGGGCTGCTGGAAGACGGCGGTTTTCCAGGCGGATGGCGGTGAGGCTGCCGCCCCAGACGCAGCCGGTGTCCAGGGCGATGAGGTCGGGCTGCAGTTTCAGGCCCAGGGATGACCAGTGGCCGAAGATGATGGGGCGGCCGGCGGAGCGGCGGTTGGGGGCCCTGGAACCAGGGGATGAGGCCTTCGGGGCGTCGGCCGGGGGCTTCGGTGCATTTGAAGTCCATGCGACCGTCGGTGTGCAGGTAGCGCAGGCGGGTGAGGCCGTTGACGATGCAGCGCAGGCGGTCGTCGCCGCGCAGGCTGTCGCTCCAGCGGTCGGGGGTGTTGCTGCACATGACGGACAGGAAGTCCTGACAGCGGGGCCGCTTTCAGGACTTTTTCCACTTCGTGGGCCAGGTCGCGGGCCTGTTCGAATTCTATTCGGGCAGCAGGCCGGCGTGCACCATGAGGAAGTCGCCCTGGCGCAGGGCCAGGGGGCGGGTGCGCAGCCAGTCGATGAGTTCGGGGGCGCCAGGGGCGCGCAGGATGGGTTCCAGGGTGTCGCCGGGACGCGGGGTGCGGATGCCGGCGTACTGGGCCAGCAGGTGCAGGTCATGGTTGCCCAGGACGGTGCGGGCGCGCAGGCCCAGTTGGCGGATCTGACGCAGGGTGCCCAGGGAGTCGGGGCCGCGGTTGACCAGGTCGCCGCAGAACCAGAGCGGTTCGGTGGGGGGCAGCGCCGATTTTCTTCAGCAGTTGTTCCAGCGGCTGGCGGCAGCCTTGCAGATCTCCAAAGCGCCAGTGTCACGTCGATGTCCCCCGTGTCAGTCAGCTGCTTGCGTCCGCGTCGGTTGCCGCCTTTGGCGGCCTTGGCCGCGGGCTGGGTGGGCGTGGTGTCGGCCGGCTCGTCAGCTTTCGCGTCGGGAGCGTCGGCGGTGGCAGCGGCTGCCGGTTCGGTGTTGGCGGCTTCGGCCGTGGCGGTAGCCTCTTCTTCAGGGGCCTCTGCGTCTGCCTTGGCGGGCTCGTCTTCGCCGGGCTGGCCTGAACCTTTGTTTTGTATTTCGGGTTCGGCGTCCATTTCAGCCGGGGCAGCAGCTTCCTCGGCAACCGGGGTTGCTACCGGGGCGGTGACCGAAGCTTCCGCGTGTGCGGCTTCCGTGGCTTTGGCAGCTTCAGGTGCAGCCGCTTCGGTGGCCTGCGACGTGGCGGGCGCAGCGGCAGGCTCATCAGCCGTCTCGGTCCGGCTGGCCACCTGGGCCAGGTGCTTCAGGCGGGCCAGCAGGGCGTCGTTGTCGGGCAGCAGGGCGGCCAGTTCTTCGCGGGACTGCACGGCGTCGTCCAGGCGGCTTTCGCCAGGGGAGCCGGTGCGGTGTCAGCGCGGCAGGGCTGGCCGCCGGTGTCTGTCGGTTGACCGGAATGGGCTGGGCCACGGGGTCGCGCAGCATGGAGACGGCGAGCGGGAGGGCCTCGATTGCCGCGGGGGGCCAGGGCAGCACCTGCCAGCCGGGCGGTGACGGAGCTTCCGGCTGTGGCGGGTGCGCTGGCCGGGGCAGTCGGGCCGCGCCCTGGCAGCCGCCGGCCGGGATGCGGCCGGGATGGCGGGTGCCGAGGCGGGTTGCCGGGTGTGGCTGAAGCCGTGGTCGTGGTGGCCGACGGTGCCTTGGTGGTGCTGGCGTCCGGTGCGGCTTTTGGTCTCTGCGGCTGGCGGCAGGACAGCCGGGCTGGCGCCCGTGGCCACGGGCGGGTACAGGGGGCCGGCTTGTATTCGGGCACCCACAGGGTCAGCATCTGGCGCACTTCGGCGTCGCCCACGGGGCCGGGGGATTCCAGCCAGCGCTTGACGGAGATGTCCCAGCTGGTGCCTGGCGGGTCGATGGGCGGGAGACGCGCAGCTTGGCGTGCGGGTGGGCAGGGTCTTCTCGTTGTCGGCCAGCAGTTCCTCGAAGAGTTTCTCGCCCGGGCGCAGGCCGGTGAAGGCGATGGGGATGTCGGCTTCGGTGTAGCCGGACAGGCGCACCATGGTGCGGGCCAGGTCGACGATGCGGATGGGCTGGCCCATGTCCAGGACGAAGGTCTCGCCGCCGCGTCCCATGAGGCCGGCCTGCAGCACGAGCTGGGTGGCCTCGGGGATGGACATGAAGTAGCGGGTGATGTCGGGTGGGTGACGGTGATGGGGCCGCCGTTGGCGATCTGCTCGCGGAACTTGGGAATGACGCTGCCGCTGGAGCCCAGCACGTTGCCGAAGCGCACCAGCACCATGGGCAGGGTGGCCATGCTGTGCTGGTACTGCAGGATCATCTCGGCCAGGCGCTTGGTGGCGCCCATGACGTTGGTGGGGTTGACCGCCTTGTCGCTGGAGATGTAGACGAAGCGCTCGATGTCGAAGCGCGAGGCCACGTCGGCCAGGACGCGGGTGCCCCAGGCGTTGTTGCGCACGGCCCTGCCAGGCGTTGTTCTTCCAGGATGGGAACGTGCTTGCAGGCGGCGGCGTGGTAGACGATGGTGGGGTGGTGGCGCTCGAAGATCTCCTGCAGGCGCGCGGCGTCCTTGATGTCGCCAACGATGGGGCACGAGGCGCTGTTCGGGGAAGGCGCGCTTGAGGTCTCGGTGACGCGGTAGAGGGCGAACCTCGCTCAGCTCGTAGATGATGATCTGGCCGGGCTTGAAGCGGGCGATCTGGCGGCAGAGTTCGAGCCGATGGAGCCGCCGCCGCCGGTGACGAGGACGGACTTGCCTTCCAGCATCTGGCGCAGGCCGCCGGTGTCGAGGCTGACGGGGTCTCGGCCCAGCAGGTCGTCCACGTCCACGTAGCGGATCTGGGAGACCTTGACCTGGCCGCTCATCAGTTCCTGCACGTCGGGATGACCAGCAGCTTGATGTGGGCGCGTTCGCACAGCTCGAAGACGCGCCGGCGGGTGGCGTGGTTGGTGGCGCCGACGGCCAGCACGGCGTGCTTGCAGCTGCTGTCGCGGGCGATCTGTTCAAGCTGTTCCCAGTGGCCCAGGATGCGCACGCCGCCCATCTGGCGGCCAACCTTGTTGGGGTTGTCGTCCAGCACGCCGATGACGTACCAGTACGGGTTGCGGTTGAGTTCGTCGATGAGGGAGAGGGCGGCGTTGCCCGCACCCAGCAGAATGACGGGCTGGGGCTCGACCCCTGGCGCCCATGGCCTTTTCCTTCCACCAGCGGTAGAGCAGGCGCCCGGCGCACATGAAGAGGATGAGCAGCAGCGGGTTGAGGAAGTAGAGCGAGCGCGGCACGCCCAGGCCGTTGCGCCAGAGCAGCAGCAGGATGGGGATGATGAGCCGAGGTGCCCACCGACATGGCGATGAGCCGCATGTCGTGGATGGAGGCGTAGCGCCAGATGCCCCGGTACAGGCCGAAGTAGACGAAACAGCCCACCTGCACGGCCAGCACGGCGGGCAGGGTCTGAAGAGGATGATCTGCGGGAGCGGTCCAGCTCGAAGTTCCAGCGCAGCGAGAAGGTGAAGGTCCAGATTAGGGCGGCCACGACGATGTCGTGGCCGATGGCAATGAAGGTGCGCGGATTGACGTTGAACAATCTCATGTCAGGAAACGGGCTCCTTGCGGCCGGCGCCCAGCAGGTAGGCGGCGATGACGAGCGGCAGGTAGGCCAGGGCAACCAGATGCCAGGCCCGCCGGGCTGCAGGCGGGCAAGCGCTGCCAGGGCAGAAGCCAGAGTACGCTGATCAGGCAGTATACAAGCGTGACCCGTGCATGGTTGTTCCAATGCCTGCTGAGGCGCTGGTAGGCGTGGCTGCGATGCGCGTCGCCCACACGCTGGCCGCCGAGCAGGCGGCGCAGCAACGTGACGGTTGCATCGGTGATGAAGAGGGCACCCAGGATCATCCAGCTGGTAACGGTATGCCGTAGCCTGCGCTGACATCGGTCTGGCCGGTCAGCTGGGCCTCGCGCAGCCAGGTCAGGTGGCCGGTGATGTCCAGTCCGGCCACGGCCAGGATGGAAAAGCCCAGGAAGAGGCTGCCGGCATCGCCCATGAAGATGCGGCGCCGGCGCCCAGCTGTGCACCAGAAAACCGGCGGTGGCAGCGGCGATGATGAGGGTTGCCGACCGACCAGGGGTCGGTCATGAGGAACCGCAGCCGCAGGCGCTCCAGCAGCCCGGAAGCGGTGTCGGCGCCGTTTTCGGCCAGCACGAGGCTGCGCAGCAGCACGCCGGCCAGCAGCATGAAGAGGGCCTGGCTGGCGGCGATGCCGCTCGATGCCGTCCATGAAGTTGTAGAGGTTGATCCACCAGGTGCCCAGCAGCATCAGGGCCACCACCAGGCCCAGGGTCATGAGGGCGGGCAGCAGGGCGTCGCGGGCCTCGGCCTGGGTGAAGCTGGACATGCCGGGCAGGCCCCAGCCGGGACAGCAGCTGCCAGAGCCGTTCCTTCAGGCCGGCCCATGCGCTGCCCGCGCCGGGCAGGCTGGAGAGCACCACCAGCAGCCAGGCGCAGCAGAAGAGCTGAAAGCCCAGCCGCAGGCGGATGCTGAGCGGCTGGCGGTCGTCCTGCAGGCCCAGGATGCCCAGGACCAGCGCGGCAAGGAGGAGCGGCAGGGCGATCCAGACGAGGGGCCCAGGTTGTAGAGCCAGGCTCACGTCCTGCGCCAGCAGGTTGGCGAAGGCGCCCTGGTCGAGGGGGCTGGCCCAGACCTACCAGATGTGGCAGGGTGACCACGGCCAGGTCAGCAGCAGGAAGCCCGCCAGGCTGGCGGCCACGATGGCCGCGCCACCGCCACGCGGGGTGACGCGCGCGTGGGAGGAGCGTTCGTTGGGAACGTCTTCCAGCCCCCAGGTCACGGCGTTCCGGATGATGAGGCCGGTGCCTGCCCAGGCGAGGGCGGCGGTGGCGGCAAGCATCAGCAAAAGCGTGATGGAGGTCACCCTAAGTCTTCCTGGAATGGGGAATGCCACGGGGGCGACGGCCGGGACCGCTTATACTCCAAAAATTATGCGCCTGTTCGGGGCTGATCCGAGCGTTGCCGCCGGGCAGACATTGCCGGACAGCGGTCCGGCCTCAATCGGAAGGATACTCGAATACATGATTTCGTGACAGGTGGTGCCGGTTTCATCGGCTCGAACTTCGTGCTGGACTGGCTGGCTGGCAGTGACGAGCCGGTGGTCAACGTCGACAGCCACCTACGCCGGAAACCGGCAGAACCTGGCGTCGCTGGAAGGCAATCCGGCGCACCACTTCGAGCAGGTCGACATCTGCGATCGCGAGGCCATCGACGCGCTGCTGGCTGGGGCACAAGCCCCGTGCCATGGTGCACTTCGCGGCCGAAAGCCACGTCGACCGCTCCATCCACGGTCCGGCCGCCTTCGTGCAGACCAACATGGTGGGCACGTTCACGCTGCTGGAAGCCGCCCGTCAGTACTGGAACCAGCTGCAGGGCGCCGAGAAGGAGAACTTCCGCTTCCTGCACGTCTCCACCGACGAGGTCTATGGTTCGCTGGAAGCCGACGATCCGGCCTCACCGAGACCACGCCCCTATCAGCCCAACAGTCCGTACTCGGCCAGCAGCGCCGGTCCGACCACCTGGTGCGCGCCTATTTCCATACCTATGGCATGCCGGTGCTCACCACCAACTGCTCGAACAACTATGGGCCCTACCACTTCCCCGAGAAGCTCATCCCGCTGGTGATCACCAACGCGCTGGCCGGCAAGAACCCGCCCATCTACGGCGACGGCAAGAACGTGCGTGACTGGCTGTTCGTGAAGCGACCACTGCAGCGCCATCCGCCGTGTGTTGGAAGCCGGCAAGCCGGGCGAGACCTACAACGTGGGCGGTCACAACGAGAAGACCAACATCGATCATCGTGCGGCAGATCTGCAAGCTGCTCGACGAGATGAAGCCCGATGCAGCCGGTTCCTACGAGCGTCTCATCACCTTCGTGAAGGACCGTCCCGGTCACGACCGCCGCTACGCCATCGACGCCGCCAAGATCGGCCGCGAGCTGGCTGGACGCCGGCCGAGACCTTCGAGACGGCATCCGCAAGACGGTGCGCTGGTACCTGGACAACCAGGACTGCAGTACAACGTGCAGTCGGGCGCCTACCGCGAGTGGATCGAGCACAACTACCAGGATCGCAAGGGCGACGCGAACAGTGAGCGGGCTCGAAGCCTGGCACTGACGAATCCAAACCCAGCGAGCCAAACCTACGAAAGGCATCATCCTTGCCGGAGGTTCCGGCACCCGGCTGTACCCGGTGACGCAGGCTGTGTCCGCAGCTGCCGCCCATCTGCGACAAGCCGATGATCTACTACCCGCTGTCGTGCCCGATGCTGGCCGGCATCCGCGACATCCCTGATCATCTCCACCCCGCAGGACACGTCCCCGCTCCCAGCAGCCGCTGGGCGACGGCAGCCGCTGGGGCGTGTCGCTCAGCTATGCGGTGCAGCCTCGCCGGATGGTCTGGCCCAGGCCTTCACTGGCTGGTGAGTCCTTCATCGGGAACGACAGCTGCGCGCTGGTGCTGGGCGACAACATCTTCTACGGCCACGCGCTGGGCGAGGATCTGGCGCAGGCCGGCCGCCAGGAAAGCGGCGCCACGGTCTTTGCCTACCGCGTGCACGATCCCGAACGCTACGGCGTGGTGGAGTTCGACGCCGAAGCGCCGCGCCGTCAGCCTGGAAGAGAAGCCCACGCAGCCCAAGAGCCGCTATGCGGTCACCGGCCTGTACTTCTATGACAACCAGGTGGTGGACATCGCCCGCAACCTGAAGCCTTCGCCGCGCGGCGAGCTGGAAATCACCGACGTGAACCAGCACTACCCGAAGGCGGGCTCAGCTGAAGGTCAAGACGATGGGTCGCGGCTATGCGTGGCTGGACACCGGCACGCAGGAGTCGCTGATCGAGGCGTCGATGTTCGTGCGCACCATCGAGAAGCGCCAGGGCCTGAAGATCTGCTGCCCCGAGGAAGTGGCCTTCCGCAAGGGTTACATCACGGCAGACCAGCTGGCTAAGCTGGCCGAGCCGCTGAAGAAGAGCGGCTAGGGCCAGTACCCGGCAAACCATTCTGACTGAACGGATTTTCGATGAAGCGTATCGATACCGCCCTGCCGGACGTTTTCCTGATCGAACCGAAGGTGTTCGGCGACAGCCGTGGCTATTTCACGAAAGCTACAACCAGAAGGTCTTCGACGAGATGGCGGGTTCGCACGTGAATTCGTGCAGGACAACCAGTCCCGTTCGGCTCAAGGGCGTGCTGCGCGGTCTGCACCATCGAGATCCAGCAGGCGCAGGGCAAGCTCATCCGCGTGATGGAAGGCGCCATCTTCGACGTGGCCGTGGACATCCGTCGTGGCTCGCCCACCTTCGGCAAGTCGGCCGGTTTCGTGCCGTCGGCCGAGAACAAGCGCATGGCCTGATTCCGCCGGGCTTTTGCCCACGGCTTCCTGTCGCTCGGAAGACGGCACCACGGTGCTGCAGTAAGGCCAGCGATTTTTACGCGCCGGCGCATGAGCGCTCGCCGCTGTGGTCCGACCCGGTGCTGGGGCATCGAGGGCCGCTGGACTCAGGTGGGCGGTCTGTCACGCCTGCCGTGTCCGACAAGGACAAGATCGGCGTCGCTGGCCGAAGCCGATGTCTCACGCAGAGGGGCAGCCATGAAATTCGTAGTGACGGGAACCACCGGGCAGGTGGGGTGGGAGCTGATCCGCGCGCTGCAGCCGCTGGGCGAGGTGGTGCCGGTCTCCATCGACGACCTGACCTGACCGATGCCGAGGCCACGCGCCGGCTGCGGACCGCGTCAAGCCTGATGGTGGTGGTGAACTCGGCCTGCGCACACGGCGGTGGACAAGGCTGAGACCGAGCAGCAGGAGCTGGCCCGGTGCGAACGCCGACGTGCCGGCCGAGCTGGCCGACCGGTGCAAGCGCCCATGGCGCGCTGCTGGTGCATTACTCCACCGACTATGTGTTCAACGGCGAAGGCACGCGCCCATGGAAGGAAGACGACGCCACGGCACCGCTGAACGTCTATGGCGCCACCAAGCTGGCCGGTGAACAGGCCATCCAGAAGAGCGGCTGCGCGCACCTGATCCCTGCGCACTCGTTGGCGTATCCGCCGCACGGCGGCAACTTCCTGAAGACGATGGTGCGGCTGGCTTCCCAGCCGTGATCACCTGCAGGTGGTGGCCGACCAGTACGGCGTGCCCACGCCGGCCTTCGTTCATCGCCGGATGTGACGGCCGAGCTGATCCGTCGCCGCAGCTCGATCCGAAGCTGGCCTGACTGGTCGGGCATCCTGAACCTGGCGCCGTCGGGCGAGACCACCTGGCACGGCTACGCCCAGACCGGGCTGAAGCTGCTGCACGAGGCCACGCTGGCCGCCGGCGAGAACACCGCCCAGCGTCCGCGCCCTCTGAATGGCAGGTGCCGCGCATGCCCACGCTGGAAGCCGTGCCGGCCACGGAATTCCCGGTGCCCAGCAAGCGGCCCAGCACCTGCGGCTGGACCTTTCCCGCATCCAGCAGGTGGGGCTGCGGATGCCGCCGGGATGAGCTGTGCTGAAGACGAAGCGCGCGACGCCTGATTGCTGCAGCGGGCAGCCTCGCTGAATGCGTGGCAGCTCGAATCTCATTCAGACCGAGGAGACGCTTCCGGCAGGTGCCGGGGCGTCCTTTTCACCCAGGGGCATGTTTTTGCATCCATGGGGGCATGCTGTCATGCGCGCGCGCACTGGGCCTCGGAAGGTGCTGGCGGCGGGTATTTTGCTGCGAAGCGCCTTCTCCCGGTCATGAGAAGGCCCTTGCAGTGTTTTTCGAAAATGCAGTTAAAATATTGGAAGTCGTCGGCTGGTGCATCTGATTTAATACAAAGATGGGTGATTTTGATTGTTGCTGCGTAAAACCCAGTTCAATTGTTCAGTTTGTACTAATTGTTGGTAAAATTGCAAAACCGAGACGCCGCTATTGTTTTGATGGGTGGGCTTTTCCGTGTGAATGCTACAGCTTTGAATTTGGCTGGCAGCAGCCCATAAATGCGGAATTGCGGGATATTTTAATCCTGGGCTAGCGACGTGCGTCGCCGGACTTGTTGCTGAAGATGGCCCAGGCCATCCATCATCGCGGACCGGACGACGCAGGCATGACAGATGATGGCGGGTATGGGGTTGTGCATCGACGCCTTTCCATCATGGATCTGTCGCCGGCAGGCCATCAGCCCATGGTCTCGGCCTCGCCGGCGGGTGCTGGTCTTCAACGGCGAGATCTACAACTCACCGAGCTGCATGCCGAGCTGGAGCAGTAGGGCAGGGCTCGCCTGGCGGGGCATTCCGGCTACCGAGACGCTGCTGGCGTGCTCGAGGCCTGGGGCGTCGAGCAGACGCTCAGCGTGCGCGCGCATGTCGGCCCTGGCGCTGTGGGACCGTCAGACGGACGCCACGCTGGCGCGTGACCGGTTGCGAGAAGCCGCTCTACCACGGCTGGCAGATGCAGGGACAGCAGCCGGCCTTCCTGTTCGGTTCCGAGCTGCAGCTGCGCGAGCACCCGTCCTTCGCCGGCGAGGTGGATCGTTCGGCGGTGCGCCTGCTGCTGCGCCACAACTGCGTGCCGGCACCGTATTCCATCTACCGCATTTCAAGCTCATGCCCGGGCACTCACCTCACGCTGACCGAGGCGGGACCTGCAGGCGCAGCAGCCTCGCCGGCGTCCACACCTTACTGGTCGCTGGCCGAGGTGGCGGGCTGTGCGGCCGCGCCCTGGCAGGGGTTCCGATGATCAGGCCTATCCGCGAGCTGGACGCGCTGCTGCGCGATGCCATCGGCCAGCAGATGGTGGCTGACGCGCCGCTGGGGCCTTCCCGTCGGGCGGCATCGATCCCGTCCACCATCGTGGCGCTGATGCAGGGCGCAGTCGTCCGCCGGTGAAGACCTTCCATCGGCTTTGACGAGGCGGGCTACAACGAGGCCGTGTACGCCAAGGTCGTGGCCGATCACCTGAAGACCGAACATACCGAGCTGTATGTGAAGCCGGCAGCAGGCGCAGGCGGTCATTCCGCCGCTCCACGCTCTACGACGAGCCCTTTGCCGATCTGTCGCAGATTCCCACCTTCCTGGTGTCGGAGCTGGCGCGCAAAGAGCGTGACGGTGTCGCCGTCGGGCGATGGCGGCGATGAGTCTTCCTGCGGCTACAACCGCTATCAGATGACGGCCCAGCTCTGGAACCGTCTGGTTCGCTGCCGCCGCTGCTGCGCCGGATGCTGGTCACATTAACCCGCCGTCTCCCACGCAGGAACCCAGCCGGCGTAAGCTCCCGGCAGGGCCTGCGCTTACGTGAACCCGCGAAGCCGCCATAAGGGCGCGCCGCGGGCGCGCGTCCATCGAGGATCCGTACCTGGGCTTCGTCAGTCACTGGCCTGACCTGGCGTCGGTGGTGATCGACGGGCGGGAGCCGCCCACGCTGGTGACCGGGCAACCGCCCGACCTGCGTGGTCTGGATGGCGCAGCAGATGATGGCGCCGGATGCGCTGACCCACATGGCCGACGACATCCTGGTGAAGGTGACTGGCCTCGATGGCGTGTCGCTGGAAAGCCGGGTACCGTTCCTGGATCACCGGGTGGTGGAGTTTGTCTGGCGGCCGCCGCAGTCGCTGAAGCTGCGCAACGGCCAGGGCGGGCTGTTGCGGCAGGTGCTGTACCAGTACGTGCCCGTCAGCTCATCGAGCGGCCAAGCAGGGCTTTGCGGTGCCCATTGACGCCTGGCTGCGCGGTCCGCTGCGTGACTGGCCGAAAAGCCTGCTGGACGAATCGCGTCTGCGCCAGGAAGGCATCTTCCAGCCGGCCGCGGTGCGCCAGCGAAATGGAACGAACACCCGTCCGGCAAGCGCAACTGGCAGCACTGGCTGTGGGATGTGCTGACGTACCAGGCCTGGGCCGAAGAACAGAAGAAGTGAGGCCCAGGGGCAGGTCTGCCGGGATGCCGGGTGCCCGCCTCTGTCTTCGGAGGAGACTGCCGAACAACGGCGCAGCCCGTGAAGGGCGCGGGGCGCGGACATGCCGCCCCTGTTGCTTTACCCGCTTGTGCACCTGTTTCGCGCCCGTGGCTCGGCCACCGGATGTCACTGCATCCGTTTCAGCGCCGTCGGGGCATCCACCGGGGCTTCCAGCCCAGCTGCTGGCAGAAGCGCTGATTGTCCACGGCCAGTGATCCGGCCAGACGCTGCCAGATGCCTGATTTGCCTGCCAGCCTCGCCAGGCCGGCCAGCAGCGCCGGCGGCACGGGCAGCAGGCGGGGCTGGCTTGCCGGCGGCCCGCCATGGCCCGGATGAGGGCCGGCGTGAAGTGCCGGACCATCGCTGAGTGAAAGAGCCCGGCCGCGCGCGCGCGTTCTCCAGAATCGCCGCGAGTGGCGCTGCACAGGTTGTCGATGGCCAGGAAGCTGCGCTGGTTGTCGACGGACTCCCCACGGTAGCGGCAGGCCACTGGTGGCCAGTTTCTGCAGGGCCGCAAAGTTGGCCTTCACGCCCGGACCATCAGACCAGCGGTGGTCGCAGGATGGTCGTGACTCGCCGTGCTTCAGACGCTGCAGGTGGCGCTCGGCCGCCAGCTTGGCAAAAGCCAGCAATCCTCGACGGGGCGGGTCGTCCTCGCGCAGGGTGTCTGGGGCCGACCATTCACCGGCGGCCTTGATGGAACTGAGAAAGATGAACTGCGCCACGCCGGCACGGGCGGCATCGCGGCCAGCCGGTGCGGTGCCCGCACGTTCACGCGCCAGAGCTGGCGCTGGCTGTCGCCGGTTGGCATCCAGCGGCACATGGGCAATGCCGGCGCCGTGAATGACGGCGCGGGCGCCCGCCAGCACCGGCTGCCAGTCGGCATCGGGACCAACACCCGGATGGGCCAGAACCTGCAGACGCTGGCTGCGGATCCAGTCTTCCATGCCTCGCGTGGCCGGCGTCTGTGGGCGTGGTGCCGGCCTTGCTGCTGCGCGCCTCGCTTCCTTGGGGATGAGGGTGACAACCGGAAGGTTGCGGGTTGCGCGTGACGGCGCGCACGCTGTAGCCGGCTTCCAGAAGCTGGCGCACCAGGTGCTGACTCGATGAAGCCGCCGGCACCGGTGACAACAATCGGTGCGGAAGTGACGGCGCAGTGTCGGATGGGCAGACGTTACAGTTTTCCATGGCGGAAGTGATTGACATTTGCGCCCGGACGGCCCAGGTGGGCGCCGCATGGGTTCTGGGTGTTTTTCCGGCAGGGGCCTGGGCGTTCGTGCCAGCAGGTGTCCGGCATTTGCAGCGCGTTCGCGCAGGGCCGCCCTGGTGCAGACCGGGGACAGGTATCAGGTTCGGCGGTGTGCTCGGCACTGCGAGGGGTGCGCGTGGCGGCGTGCGGATGGGCAATCTGGGTATCGTTAGACATCCCGGAATGTGTCCCGGCGGCCTGCGCGCCGGCAAACTTGTGGTTTCTCGGCGTGCTCCGTCGATCGTCGAGATTCCTGTGACAGGGCATGTCCCGGGCAGGAAACAGCAGAACAACACGTCTCAGGAAGTCGCGAATTTCCCATGATCGATCAAGTCCTTCCACCTGCCCAGGCGCCTGTGGTCTCCGCAGCCATCTTCGAGCGCCTATGACATCCGCGGCATCGTCGAGACCGCACTGACGGAAGAGGTCGTCTCGGCTCATCGGCCTGGCGCTGGGCGCCAAGGCACGAGCCCGCATCGGCTAGGTGGTGGTGGGCCGTGACGGCCGGCTGTCGGGCCCTGCGCTGGCGCGAGCGCTGTCGGCCGGGCTGTATGCCGCCGGGGTGGACGTGATCGACATCGGCATGGTGCCCACGCCGCTGGTGTACTTCGCCACGGTGCTGACTGGCTGTGGCACGGGCGTGGCGTCACCGGCAGCCACAACCCGCGAGTACAACGGCCTGAAGATGATGCTGGGCGGCGCCACGCTGCACGGCGAGGACATCCGCGACATCGCAGCCACGCTGGCTGATCCGGCACGCTATGCGGCGCTGTTTGCCGCCAAGCCGGGCACGGTGCGCACGCAGGACGTGGTGCCCGACTACATCGCCCGCATTGCCGGCGAGGTGAAGCTGGCCCGCCCCCTGAAGGTGGTGGTGGATGCAGGCAACGGCGTGGCGGGTGCGGTGGCACCGGCGCTGCTGCGGGCGCTGGGCATCACGGATCTCACCGAGCTGTATTGCGAGGTGGACGGGCATTTCGAACCATCACCCCGATCCGGCGCACCCGAGAACCTGCGCGACCTGATCCGTAGGTGCAGGCCCGCAATGCGGATATCGGCCTGGCCTTCGATGGGGACGGCGACCGGCTGGGCGTGGTCACGCGCAACGGCCAGATGATCTTCCCCGACCGGCAGCGCTGATGCTCTATGCGGCCGACGTGGAGAAGAATCCCGGGCGCCACCATCATCTACGACGTGAAGTGCACCCGCAACCTGGCACCGTGGATCCGCGAGCGGGGCGGGGAGCGCGATGTGGTGCACCGCCATTCGCTGGTCAAGGCCAAGATGAAGGAAACCGGCGCGAAAGCTGGCCGGCGAGATGAGTGGCCACATCTTCTTCAATGATCGCTGGTACGGCTTTGATGACGGGCTCTACACGGCAGCGCGGCTGCTGGAGATCCTGGCGCGCGTGCCCGATCCCGGCGCGCTGCTGGAAGGCCTGCCCGATGCCAGCAGCACGCCCGAGCGGTAGGTGCCGCTGGCCGAAGGCGAGAATGCGGCCCTGGTCCAGGCGCTGCGTGAGCGCGGACATTTCGAGGGGGCCGAGATCATTACCGTCGATGGGCTGCGCGTGGAATACCCCGACGGCTTTGGCCTGGTGCGTGCCTCCAACACCACGCCGGTGCTGGTGCTGCGCTCGAGGCCGACGACGCAGCCGCACTGGCGCGCATCCAGCAGGCCGTGAAGGCCGCGCCGCTGGCCATCCGCCCCGGATCTTCCATTCCGGTTCTTGAGTGCCCGTTTCATCATGACCCAGTCCTCCGCGCCCAGACATCGCCCGCTGTCTCTACGGCTGGGGCTGGCGCTCGGCCACGCCGCTTCGGGCAGCTATCTTGCTCTACCGCAGTCTCTGGGCAGCCCGGGAGCACCGCCAGCACTGGGACGAGCGCTTCGGCTACACGGCTAGCACGCGCGCAGCAACACGCCCGCGGACACGCACAGCTATCACGACCGGCCAGGTGCGGCCGCCGTGGGTGCATGCCGTGTCGGTGGGCGATGACGGCTGCCGTCGCCGCCGCCGCGCCAATGTGCGCCGCCTGGCCCGAGGTGCCCATCCTGCTGACGCACGGCACGCCCACCGGGCGGGCCATACCGGGTGCGCTGCGCCCGCAGGACCCGCCCGGCCGCATTGCGCAGTAGCCATCTGCCCGCGAGCCCGCCGTGCGGTGAAAGCGCTCCTTCCAGCACTCGAATCCCGCCATCGGTCCTCACTCGTCGAGACGAGGTCTGGCCTCACCCGCGGCGGGCGCCAATCGTCGCCCAGGCGCCGCCCATTGCCGTCAACGCCCGTCTTTCGCCCCGCCTCGCTGGCGCGTGGGCAGCGCTTCCGCTCGCTGATCGAGCCGGCGGTGCGCGGCTGTCTCGATGATCATCGCCCAGACCCAGGATGACGCCGAGCGCATCGCCCATCTGCGAAGCGACCCGAGTTCGTCACTCGGCAACCTGAAAGCTCGACCAGCCGGCCGGACTTCGTGCCGCAGGCGCGTACGGCCGCTGGCGACAGCCGCTTTCGGCGACCGTCTGGTGATTCTGGCGGCCAGCACCGCGAGGGCGAGGAAGCCCTGGTGCTGGAGAGAGCTGGCAGCGCGATGGCAGCACCGTGATCCGCTGACTGCGGTGAGCATCGCGACAGCCTCGCGCCGATGCTGATCATCGTGCCGCGCCACCCCACTCGTTCTTCGAGGCGGTGGCCCGGCTCAATCACCCGCCACGCGCGAGGGTGCCGGATGCAGCGCAAGGCGCTGGACGATCCGAACACCGATTTCGCGCACCGCAACGCGCTGCTGGGCGACTCCATGGGCGAGATGCAGGCCTCGCAGTACGCCGCGGCCGACGTGGGACGGTGATGGGCGGCTCGCTGCCGCCCTTCGGATCGCAGAACCTGATCGAGGCCAACGCGGCTTTGGCTGTCCGGTGGTGCTGGCGTCGGTCTACAACTTCCAGCAGGCGGCCGGAGGCGTCCATCCCGTCTCAGCGCCTCCATCCAGGCAGCGGACCCGCGCGAGGCCATTCCGGCGGTGCTGGAGCTCGACAGCCGACGCGCGCGACGAGTGCCATGTCCGCAGGCCGGGCGCCGCCTTTTGCCCAGGCGCACCGGGGGCTCGCTGCTGAGCGCATCACGCTGGAGGCCATCGGGCCCGCTGATGGACGGCACTGGGTGCCCGTGGCTGCATGCTGGTCACCGCGCCGCCGCAGGTCGAGCTTTTGACGGGCTGACCGTTGCCGGCGATGCGGCGCGGTGGCCGTGTGCTCGACCCGGCAGCCTCAGATAACCGTTGCCGACAGTCGCGATGTCGGCGCAGTCGAGCGCACCGATGGCTGCCTTGAGCCGCAGCTGGTTCAGCAGCACGGCGTATGCGGTGGAGTGCCAGGTTCTGGCGGGCCTGAAAGAGCTGCCGCTGGGCGTTCAGCACGTCGAGATGCTCACGCGCACGCCAGCACGATACTCGCGGTTGGGCCTCCAGGCCAGCTGGCTGGCAGCGCACGCAGCCCGCAGCGCATCGGCCTCGTTCCATGCCGCTTTGCAGCGCGCGGCTGCAGGTAACGCGCACCCGCCGGGCGGCGCCACGCCGGCGCTTCCAGCTGGCTGCCGCCGTTCCAGGAGAGGTGCCACGCTGGCGCGCTCCTGCGCGACCAGCCCGCCGCCAGCGCGTAGAGCGGGATCTGACCCGCACGCCGCCGGAGAGGTCGCGGAGCGGTGGTAACTGCGACCGACGGTGAGCTGGTCTGGCTGACGACGGGCGCCGGCTGCGGGTACGATGGTGACCGTGGGATAGTGGCCCGCGCGGCGCGACTCTGACGCCGTGGCGGGCGCCCTGCATCGCCCATTTCCGCCGGGCGCACCAGGAAGCTGCGTGCGTGCGCGCCTGGTCTTCCCAGCGGCCTGTGATCGCGCCGGTGCCAGCGGCAGGCGTGGTATCGCCAGACGCTGCAGGCGACTCGTGGTCGGCAGGCCGGTCACGCGCGAAGGAGGCCCGGCGGCCCTGCAGCGCACGGCGTGCCGCCGCCAGCCGGGCGCGGCTCCAGGTCCAGCCGCCTGCGCTCCCCGCTGGTCGGTGATGGTGGCATTGCGCATGCGAAAGCCTTCGCGCGCCGCCTGCAAACTGCTCCTCCGGATGGCGCTGCGCTGCAGCTTCGGCCACGTCCACGCATCCTGCGCCGGAGCAGCACGGCGAAGTAGCTGGCTGGCCACCTGCTCGGCCAGTGCTCTCCAGCGCCCGGTGCCAGCCGGCTCTTGCGTGCCAGCAGTTCGGCCATCACCTGCGCTTGCTGCAGTGCGGGCTGTCGCGTCCTGCGGGCTGTACACCGAATGTCTTCAGGGCTCGATGCCGGCCAGCCGGTTGTCGTAGCAATGCCGGGAGAACAGGTTGGTGCACCGGCAGCTGGTCGTGCGCGTCAGCTTCCGGCGCCAGGCTGGGCTTTGGTCGCAGCGGAACGTGCCGCCTTGCGCTGCTGGTTGTCGATGTCCACCCGCAGTCGGGCGGCCTGCACGGTGGGTCCTAGCTGCGCGGCATCGAAAGGCTTCCTGCAGGTTGCGGCCCAGGCAGGCAGTGGGCGGGCAAGCAGCAGCGCTGCCAGCAGCACGCGGTGAGCCGATGTGTCCTGGATCATAGCTCCTCCGTACGTGTGGCCCGCCGTGCTCAGTACCGGGCCATGGTCGGATCCCGCCGCACGGGCCCAGGCGTCGATGCCGCCGTGGCCAGATCGTGGACCTCGGCAGAGCCGTGGTGCGCCAGGAAGTGGATCGCCCGCACGCCGCGCACGCCGTGGTGGCAGACGCAGACGATGGGCTGCTCGGGATCCAGCTCATGCACCATGGCGGCAGCCCGCCAGCGGCACGTGCTGCGATTCTCAGCAGGCTGACGTAAACCGAACTCCCATTCCTCGCGCACGTGTCCAGCAGCAGGGGAGATTCGCGTCGAGGGTCTCCCCAGCCACTGGGCCAGCTGCGCGGGCGAGAGGCGGCTCATCTCGGCGCCGCAGGTCGAGAAATGGAAATGGCTGGACCGAGGGAAAGCTCTGCAGGGCCGGAAGAGCCATTGTCTCGAACAGGTTGATGACCGCAGGCCCTGGCCGGTGCGGGTGTAGACGCGGGCTTCCATGACGGGCTTCGCCGATGAAGCAGAAGAGCCGCCCGCCGGCGTTCAGCCGACAGGAAGTCGGCCGGCCTCGGTGGCCACGGCACCCGACAGGATGATCAGCGCCCCAGCGGGCACTCGGAGGGCTTTCAGGGCCCGTGGCCAGTCGCCGGCGTGCGCTGCAGGTCGTCACGCCCGCGCGGGCCAGGCTGGCCGCGGCGAAAGCGGCCAGCGCCGGGTCGATCTCCAGGAGCCGATGCGGCGGCTGCAGGTGCCGCCAGCGCGGTGCCGTAGCCGCCCGATCCGGTGCCACCTCCAGCACCTCTCGTGGGCTGGATGGCCAGACCCCGCAGCAGGCGGGCTTCCGCACCTTCGGCGCCAGGCATCACCTGATCCCGAGGCATGACCGTCGACGTTGAGCGGCACTCGGTGTCGGCAAAGCGCCATGCCCTGCGCAGGCGGCCGGGCACGAAGTTCTCTCGCGCGACTCAGCCAGGATGCCGAGCACTCGGCATCATTGACCCGCCAAGGACGGATCTGCTGCTGTTCGATCATGTTGAAGCGGGCTTGCTCGATGTTCATGGTGTTCCGCGCCGGGTGATGTCTCTGATGAAGTATGCCAGCATGCCGGGAACGATGAAACATCGAAGGAGAGAAGCCGTCGGGAATCCCGCGCAGCAGCCCCGTGGCAGGCAGGGGGCCGGGGTGTCCCGGGCTGGCGTCGGCGTGTGCGTGCGTTGAGGCATAGCTGCCGTGTCGGGACGCAGCAGCGTCAGCACCAGGTCGGCATGTGATGGCGGATGAAGTCGGCCGGATCGATGATGGGTTTGCAGCACTGGCCCACCGAATGGTTCCCAGACCAGCTTCAGCATGAGCGGGGAAATGACCAGGGGCGCCGTGTCCAGGTCGCAGGCTGGCGGAACTCCCCCGTTCGACGCCGCGCTGCACCAGCCGATCGATCAATTACGGGTGGGCAAGGCCATTTATCATTGGAAGAAGCGCGCAATTTCCGGTTGGGCTGGCTTCCTCCGAGGATGAGCTTCATGTGATGCCCATCTGCGGTTGCTGTCAGCTCCACCAGCCTGTACACGTCGTACAGCAGCTGTCTTCGCCGCCGGTGGCTCAAGGCCTGATGGTGACGGAACCGCTCGATGACCGGCAGAATGGTGAGGCGTGCACCACGGCCTTGAAGAGGTCTCTCCTGCCGGCGTAATACAGGAGAGCGTCTCTGACACGCCTGCACGCGCTGCCACGTCATCCAGGGCGGCGGCGGTATGCTTCCGGGCCACGAAGACCCAGCGCGGCGGTTCAGCAGTTCGTTGGTCGCCGGTTCTTTGCAGCTCCCAGGCGGCGCTTGCAACGGCAGGGATGGTGGTCGTTCATTCGACTTATTAATGACTGCCGTCATCAATATGTCATTGCGACATTTCCGTCAATCCTGCCGCGCCTGGCGCGCTTCCTGCGCATCCGCTACCAGGTGTCCAGCGCCGGCGGAACAGCCAGCCCTGCGCCGCTGGATGCCGGTGCGCACGTAGTCGACCGCCAGCGGGTCTTCCATGAAGTTGAGCGGCTGCCGGGCGGTTTCGGCCCATGAATACAGCCGGTCGCCGGGCGCAGCTCGGTCGATTGATCGGGCAGCAGGGCGCGCTCGCCACGCCGCACCAGCATCACGGCCAGCGCCGTCAGCCGGGTCTCGTGGTGGCGTGGTCGCGCAGGATCTGGTTCGATGGTGAGCGCGCGGCCGCCCCGGTTTCGAAGAAGTGCGTTGAAGAGCCTGGGCTGCGGGGTCGCAGGAAAGCCCAGTTGCGCGCGGGTGGCATTGCCGACCGTGGCCATCACGCGTTCGATGACCTGGCTGGCCGTTGCCCCGCTGGCGTACTCAGACTGGATGGAAATCACCCAGCAGCGGGGTCTCGAGCGTCTGCAGGATTTCGCGCACCACCAGTTGCAATGCACCACGCGCAGGGTTGCGCCGCGTCGATCAGCAGCCGGTCGGCCGACTGGTTCTGCGGATGATGGTCGGATGTCGGGGTTGAGGCGGCGTTAAGGTGTGACACTCAGGTTACGGTGTCGTTGTCGGTACCGGCCACCAGCACGCTGGCCTGCGCCACGCCGGCCGCCTTCAGCACCTCGAGTTGTCGCCGCGCTGCAGGCGTGCCCTCACCAGCCAGATCCCGGTCGGGTCGATGTATCTTCCAGGGCACGCGCGCGCGCCTCGTCCAGCGTGGCTGAGATGGTCTGGCCGGAAGCGGTTGTAGCCGATCAGCACCCACTCGCCCTTCGGGGTTGATGCGTGGTGGGAATGGCACTCGGCGCGGCTGTCACCTGTCCTCCATGCGCACCTCGGCGCGGCGATGTCCAGCGACAGTCGGGCGGTTGTGCACTAACGGCTGGACGGTGGCGCACGTCGCCGGAAGGCGCAGGTTGTCGTTCCCCTGGCGTCGGTCACGCGCGCAATGACGGTGATGTCCTCACGCAGCAGCTTGGCGCCGATGGCGATGGTCTGGTGTGTTGTTGTTGGTGAGGGCAATGACGCCCTGGCACCAGCGCTGCGGATGCCGGTATCCTTCAGCGAGCCCACGGCTGGCATCGGCCTCCGCGATCAGCGGCGCCGAGTGAACTCGTTGAGCGCGCGCGTGGCGCGCCTGCCGTCGATCACCACCACCACCCGGCGCCCAGCTGGTCCAGCGCCCGGTCATGTTGCTACGCTGCGGCCGGCGCCGCAGATCACGAAGAAGGTCGACAGGCGCTTGACTCCGCCAGCGGAACACAAGGTGCCACCGTGCGCTGGAAGGTGCGGTCGGTGGTCATGGTAAAACACCGAACCCACCGCGTAGGTCCAGGCCAGCACCGACAGGTAGATGGAGATGATCAGCCAGGCCCGCTGCTGGTCGGAAAAGGGAAAGGGCAGCTCGCCGAACCCGATCGTGGTGGCCGCAGCTCATCACGTAGGTGGCGTGGAAGAAGCCCATCCGCCAGGGCTGTCCGATCGACGTGCCGGGCGCGATGGCCAGCCCGAAGATCGAGATGGCGTAGACCGTGATCAGGATGATCAGCGTGGCACCCGCAGGCGCCAGGGGCAGGATCGCGATGACGTCATCGCGGTATCCAGCGTAGCCCGGACCCAGCGCGTCTGGCGCAGCGTCTCGCCGATCAGCAGGATGACTGAGACCAGGTTGGAGCCAGCAGCGCGCCGCCCGACAGCGACACGATGACGCGACCGTGTGGCCGTCCAGCGACGTTGCTTGGAACTGCTCGACCCACATCCAGACCAGCGAGTAACAAAGAGCAGCTGGCAGCGTCGCCACCAGGCTGGTGGTGGCCAGGTGCGGCGCCCATCTGGGTACGGTCGCCGGAACTTGATGATCAGCGTGATCAGGTTGATGACCACGGCGATGAACAGCTCGGCCGGGTGGTGAAGTCGGGCACGGTCGATCTCGCCCAGAAAGAACCCAGTTCAGGGTACAGGCCAGGATCGAAGAAGGGCAAAGACGACTTTTTCGAGGTTCACGCTCGACTCATGACAGGAAGGCGCTGCGGCGGATGGGCATCCTGCCGGACAGGCTGTGGTGGAGGGGCAGGCCTTCGCAGGGGCGGCCATGGCACCCCGGGTCTGCCCGCAGGCTGGCCCAGGGAGCAATGGCCTCACTGCCGGCAGCTGCCACGCCAGCTGCCCGAAGGTGTGAACCGCCTGCCAGGAAATGGTGCAACGGCCCATGAGCCATGCCCGACCTGCAGGGCATCGGCGCAAAGAGTGCGCCATGCACGTAGTCCTGGCCATCCGGTGGCCTTTCCAGCCAGTTGCGCCATTAGCGCCGCGATGGCTGACGACAGCGTGCAGCCCGTGCTATGCCCGTGCCGCGGCAATGCGTGGGCGCGGACAGGCGGATGACGCCCGGCGCCAGCAGGTCGGTGGATTCAAAGTGCCGGGGGTGTCGTCGGCCGATGCCCGCCCTTCAGCAGCACGTTGGCACCCCCAGCGCCTGGTAGCTCTCGGCAGGCAGGCGCATGCTGTTTCATCGACGGGCTGCGCGATGCCCAGCAGCCGGGCGCTCTTCAGGTTGGGGTCAGCAGGCCTGGCCTGCGGCAGCAGTAACCGGGTGCGGATCCGCTCCAGGTCGCTTTCATTCATCAGGCGCTTGTTTGTGCTGGCTGCCATCACGGGGTCAACACCATGAAGGGCGGGCGATGGCGGGTCAGCACTTCGCGCAATTGCCTCGGCATCCCGCATTGGCCACCATGCCGATCTTCACGGCGGCCACCGTCACGTCCTCGAACACGGCTTCCAGCTGCGCCTGCACCAGCCTGGCGCCAGCGGCGAGACCACGCGCACCGCCCGCGTAGCCCTGCGTGCCATCATCGGCCGTCACCACCGTTACGCCATAGGGCGCTCAGCGCCTGAAGGTCTTCAGGCTTGGCTCTGGATCCCGGCCCGGTGGGATCAGTCCCGGCGATGGACAGCACGTTGGCGGGGGCGGTGGGCGCGGGCAGCGTGGATGCCGGGGTGAGGGCTGCGGTGCGTCGAAGAAGGTGCGGACGTTATTATCCATGTCGGTGCGCCGCCGTGCTGGCTTCCTGTCTTCGCGGATCCGGACGGAGCGGCGCCAAGCAGCGCCAGCCGCCGCCCATGCGTTTCAGGGCATTCCTGCATCCCCGCAGGCGGCTTCCGTGCCCTGGGTGATAGGATGCCATCCGTCCGGTGTCCGTTTCGGAGTCCTGCCATGTCCCGTTCTAACAACCGTGTTTGGCCACTTCGACGGCGGCGCTGTTGGCCAGTCTGGCACGGCCAGCGCACCATTCCTGCAATCTACCACCGTGGCCGGCGTCGACCCCAGTGGCGGGCGGGCGTGCTGGCCGACATCAAGACCTTCTCGGCGTTAGTTTGGCGGCTGCAAGCGGCCCGCGCGCTCACCGCCCAGAACACGCGGGCCGTCATTGCACGAGGGCGTTCCACTGACTTATCCGCCAGATCATTACGTTGTTCGATGACGTGCGCATCGACAGCGCCAAGTTGGCATGCTGCTAATTGCCGCCATTGCGCGCACGGTGGTTTATGGGGCTGCTAAGCGGCTTCAGCCAGTTGCCGGCGCTGCGGTTTGATCCGGTGATGGTCGGGCGGCGGCGACGTGCCGCCGCCTGCCGACGCCATCCGCATGCTGACCGAGGCCGTGCTGCCACTGGCCACCGTCATCACGCCCAACCTGCCTGAGGCCGCGCTGCTGTTGACTGGTCCGCCCCCGACGACGTGGCGGGCGGCGTGCCGGATGGTGCCGAGTGCTGCGCCGCCTGCCGGCCGATGCCGACGGGCGCTGGGTGTCAGCCTGGCGCTACCTGCCGGGCAACCCGGTGGACCTGCTCTTCGATGGCGACCGGATGATCCAGCCGACGGCCCGCGCATCGACACCGACAACCCGCACGGCACCGGCTGCACGCTGTCGGCCGCGCTACCGCACTCATCCCGCAACAGCCGACATGCCGGTTGCCGCCCGCGCCGCGCGCGACTATCCACCGGCGCGCTGGCCACTTCCAGCCAGCCTCGGCACGGTGGGCGGCGGTGACGGCTGCGGCCATGGACCGCGCATCATTTCATCGATTGTAAGGCATGACCTTTCTGTATCAATCTGCCCCAGGGGCCGTGATGCCGGTGAAAGTGGTGACGGCACCAGCTCACGATGCGGGTTAACATCCCGCCCCATGGAATCCCTCTACGCACTCCCCTGATGGTCAAGGCCGTCATCCCTCGGCATTGTCGAGGGCCTGACCGAGTTCTCCCCATCTCCAGCACCGCCGACCTCATCCTCACCAGCTCGCTGCTGGGCTGGGATGACGAAAAGGCCAGCGTCTTTGCCATCGCCATCCAGACCGGGCGCCATCCCTGGCTGTCATCTGGTATTACCATGAGCGCACGGTAAGGGTGCTGGCCGGCCTCACGTCCGATCACCGCGTGCGCAGCAGCGCTGCGTCAACATCATCATCGCCTTCATCCCGGCGGCGGTGCTGGGCGTGCTGTTCAGCAAGCTCATCAAGACCTATCTGTTCGGTCTGCGCCGGTGGCCGTTGCTCCTGCGGTGGGCGGTCTGATCATCTTCCTGGTGAAAAGCGCCAGGAAACATCGTCAAGCCGCGCATCACTGGACATCGACAGCCCCACCGCCGTCGCGACGCGCGCGAAGCTGGGTCTGGCGCAGGCCTTCGCGCTCATCCCGCACCAGCCAACCCGGCTCCACCATCATCGGCGGCATGATCTTTTCGGCCTATCGCGTCAGGTGGCCAAATGAGCCCTCCTTCTACCTGGCCGTCCCACGCCTATCGGCGCCAGCGTTTGGCGGACACCCGGAAGAGCCGCGGACCCGCTGAGCGCCGGCGACATCCCGCCGTTTGCCGTGGGCACCATCTTCGCGTTCTTCAGCGCGCGCTGGCCTGCGTGCATCAAGGCTCATCCGCTTCGGTGGCCAGCAACAGCTTCCGGGCGTGTTTGCCTGCACCGCGTGATTCTCGGTCTGCCTGTCCCGGCGGTCACCCACACCTCGGCGCTCCACTGGGCAGCGCCACGGACTGATCGTCCGGCATCCCCGACATTCCTCCTATCCCTGACCGGCACGGCCTTCGCGGCCCTGCCGGTCCTTTCTTTGGCGGATGGGTGCGCCCTGATGGCGGTCCGGCGCATCTGGAAAGTCCCTCACCCGGTGACGCATGACATACTTCCGGCCTTTCTGCCCGGGAGTTCTTTATCGTGTCTGGACTGGTCGTCGTTAATCGGCGCGGCCAGCTTGATCCTGGCCGCCGATCTTGTCCCTCTTTCCGTTGCCAGGCTGGCCGCCGTTCCCGCCCACCGAGAACCGGGGCTGGCGCTGCTGGAAAGTTCGTGGTGTGCTGTGGCCGACCGAGGCCCACATCACCGTCACCCTCGCTGATGATCCGCCTTGCCATCGGGCTGGGGGTGCTGTCCACCAAGGCGGCCTTCGCGCCCTTTGCCGAGAGCTTTGGTCATCTTCACATGTTCTTTACCGTCATCGCGGCTGTGCTGCACATCCAGAAGCTGACCTGTGGATTGCCGGGCACGTCATCCGAGCTGGCTGGTGGCAGCCTGAAGCTCACCATCTCTACCTGTTCGCCGTCACGGCCTTCCCGTCGCCTTTCGTCAACAACACCGCTGCGGCCGCTGGCGATGCTGCCGCTCACCCTGGGCATCCTGCAGCAGCAGGACGCGAAGAAGAACCGCAAGCCCATGCCTTCGTGTTGCCGGGCATCGCCTGCTGCCAGCATCGGTGGTATCGGCATTCTGCGGGCAGCACGCCCAACGCGCTGCTGGCCACGATGATCGACATCAGCTTTGCTGACTGGCTGAAGCACGGTACGTTTGGTGGTGGCGCCGATGATGCCCGCCATGGTGCTGTCGCTGTGGGTGGTGCTGCGACCCGACTTAACGTGCCGCGTTCAACGTTGACATCGAGGACATCCCGCTGGATGGCCGGCGGATGTTCACGCTGGTCGTCTGCCGCCACGGCGGTGTGCTGCTCATCCCGCGCTGGTGGTCGACCGCCGCAGGCTGCTGGCGCTGCCCGAGCCCATCAAGAACATCGATCTGGCCGCTGGGCGATGGCTGTGGTGGTGATGTGCGTGGCACCACAGCTGGAAGCAGATCCAGGAGCACACCGAATGGGGCGTGCTGATGCTCTTGGCGGCGGCCTGGTGCCACCGTCATGAAGCGACACCGGGGCCAGCAAGATCCCTGCTGACAGTATCGTGGCGCCGGGGCATCAGCACCCGGTCATCATCATGCTGTCGCTCACCGCTCGTGGTGTTCGACCGAGTTCACCTCCAACACGGCCACGGCGGCGCTGCTCATGCCCATCTTCATCACGGTGGCGCACGCCGTAGCTGCCCGGACATCGCGCGCTGGCGTCCATCATCGCCTGCGGGCATCGTGCGCCTCGTTGCTCCATTGCCACCCCGCCCAACGCCATCGTCTATGCCACCGGCAGATCCGGCTGGCGAGATGGTGCGGGCCTGCTGCTCAACATTGCCTTGCATCCCTCATCATCGGCCTTCTGGCCCATGTATTCTGGGTGCATTGCAAAATCTGGCCTCTTTTTTCCATGGAGGCCTGTTACATGCAGCTCCTGACCGCGAAGGCAGGAAGGCTCCTGCCGTTGTCTTCCGTAAAACCCGTTCGGCGATGCCTGGGTGGACGTGAGCCGACCGACGATCTGTCTGCCGGCAAGCGCGTGGTGGTGTTCGCCGCCAGGCGCCTTCACGCCCACCTGTCGTCCTCCCACCTCCTGCCGCGCTACAACGAGCTGGCCCCGGTGTTCGCCATAGAAACTGGCATCGACAGCATCCTCTGGCGTCTCGGTCAACGAGACAATCTTTCGTGATGAACGCCCGGAAGGCCGATCAGGAAGCCGGAGAACATCGGTGGCGTCATCCCGGACGGCAACGGCGAGTTCACCGCCGGTGCGCATGTGTTGGTGGACAAGAACGAACGGCTTTCGGCAAGCGCTCGTGGCGGCTATTCGATGCTGGTCGAGGACGGCACCGTCAAGAAGAGATGTTCATCGAGCCGGACAAGCCGGTGACCCGTCGAGGTGTCGGATGCCGACACCATGCTGAAGTACCTGACCCGAACTACCAGCAGCCGCCGTCCGTGGCCATCTCACCAAGCCGGGCTGCCCTTCTGCGCCGGGCGCGCTGGGCGCCCTGCTGAAGGAAAAGGGCCTGTCCTACGAGGAGATCAAAGGCCGTGACGCCAGCACCGTGGCCGTGCGCGCCATCAGCGGTCGCACCACTGCGCCGCAGGTCTACATCGCGGCCGTCACATCGGCGGCAGACGATCCGAAGCCCACTTCGGCGCGGCTGACAGCTCAAACGCCGCGCGAAAGCGCGGCGTCCGGTTCTGACCGCCAGGCAGGCTGGGCTGCACTAAGCCTGCCTGGTAGCGGATCAGGGTCGGTGATTCCGTGCCCAGTCAAACCGCCGCGCCGCCTGGAAGCGGGTGGACGGGCGCGGGCAGGCAGACGGCTGGGCAGCGTCGGGGGCGGCTCGGCCACCAGCGTGTCGATGCTGGCCACACCTCGGCCATCTGATCGGCGTAGTCCCGCGTCGGTGGCCAGGTGCAGGTAGCCGCCGGGCTGCAGCGCCGCCACCAGTTCGCGCACAAAGGGCGTTCCCGGATCAGCGAGCCAGGGATGCCGCGCCTGGGCCACGGATCAGGAAGAACACATGGATGCCTGCCAGCGACCTGAAGCGACTATCTGCTTCGCAGCACTTCCTGGGCGTCATGCTCGATGACCCGCGCAGGCTGACAGTTCCTTCTGCTCGATCAGTTGCAGCGCCCCATCGCCCGGCGTGCACATCGATGGCGATGAAATCGATGTCCGGGTGCGCTGGCGGCAATCCACGTGGTGTCGCCTGCGCCGAAGCCGATCTCCACCACGGGTGCCCGCCGGCCGAACACCTGGTGGCAGTCCAGCGCCCGTTCCCGGCAGGCCGAACACCGGCATCAGCCGTTCCCAGGCATCGCGCCAGCAGCCGAGTAGCGGTGGAGCGGCGCAGCACATAGTTGTGGGATGCCGCGCCGGTGCGGCGTCGGTGTCAGGGGTGCGGGAGCAGTGGCGGATCGGTGGGCGGTAAACTCATCGATGACGACGGCGCAGTGCGTGCGGCGCGGCAAATGGCGAAAGCAGGGAGGGGCAGCACGGAAGGGGCGAGGCCCCGCGGCGGCACTCAGCGTACCACGCTGCAGCCCCTCTGTGGGCGAAGACGCATGCGGCTGCGGCATAATACTTGCGTGGCATGCGGCCAGCCAGGCCGGGCCAGGCGGTTCGCTTCCACGCCGGCCTTCATGGCCCGCGCCATCATGATCGTCCTGCGCCTTGGCAGTCGGCCGTGTTCATCAGGCACCGCCGCGCAGCTCAGTTCCATGGGCCACCGTGGCGTCCGATTGCCGTGCCGCCCCACGCTGGCATCGACGATCACCGGCACTGGGCCTGTTCCAGGATCAGCCCAGGTCAGGGTTGAGAATGCCCGGCGCTCGAGCCGATCAGCGGTGCCAGCGGCATGATCGCCACGCAGCCGATGTCTTCCGCAGCATCTTCGCCTGATGGGCCGTCGCCGTAGTAGACCATCACCCGGAAGCCTTCCCTTGACCAGCGTGTGCGCTGCCGCCAGCGTCTCGTAAAAATGCCCGGGAACAGGTTCTACTTGTTGCCCAGCACCCAGCTTCACCAGGTTGTGGCCAGCAGTTCGCGGGGCCAGCCAGAGCGTGCGCACGGCGTCCTCGCCGTGTAGCAGCCCGCCGTTGGGCAGGATGGTGAAGCGATCAGTGGCACCGCGCTCAGCAGGCTGGGCTGCCCGGCATGCTGGCCAGATGTTGGTGCGGCGGACGGCCACGGTGACGATCTCGGAAAATACTGGCGTCGATGGCCCCGCGCGTCTGCTGGAAATCGACATACTTGCCGGTACCCACCAGTGCCGTGGCTGAAAGTGGCAAACCGATGACCAGGGGATCGATGACGCAGTCATGACAGCCTGAATGCTGGAAAGAATGAACGAAGGCCGGACTGAATGGCCTGCAGTGGGCATGCCTCATGGCGAGGCGGAACATGGACCGGCGCCGGGTTCAGCCGCCCACCGCCACCACGATTTCCAGCCGGTCGCCCGTGGCCAGCGGGTCTGGGCGTATTGGTGACTTCGGCACGATCTCGCCGTTGGTGCTCGATGGTGATGCTTTGCCCGGCATATAGCCCAGCGCCTGAACCAGGTCGGCCAGGGCTGCTGTCCGGGGCTACGGATGGCACCGCCGTTCAGAAGAATCTCGATCATCTGCAGGATGGCCGTCTGCGGCATTGCCGCTGGTCAACCGGCCGCAGTATGCCGCAATCAGGGACAGCCTTGCCAGGAAATAGCAGGCGGAACGGGTCATTGAGACCTGCCGCCGGGGCCCTGCAGCCCGAGAAAGCAAACGGCCCGACAGGCCATGGAAACCTGTCGGGTTACCGTCATAATCGTCCGGTGCCGTGCCGGTCGGGGCATTGTCCCCGCTGGCGCTCGACATCGTTTGCTGCATAGGCAATATTATACGACAACAGAGGAAGGTCAGTGAATGGGTCGTCTGCGCGATCAGCGCGTGCAAGGTCGGTGAAGCAATGGCGTTGACACAGGCCCCAGTAGGTGAGGAGCTGATGCCGATGATCAGACATCGCCAGTCACCTCCAGCACCGGCGTTGACATGTTCAACATTCGGCTGGTCGGGGTGCCCCTCGGTTCATCCGCCGCATGGTTGTCCGGCGAAGCCGCCCACGATCACCATGATCAGTAGGTTCGAGATCATCACCACGTCGATCAGCGCCAGCACCACCGTGCATGATCACCGTCTCGTCCAGCGAGGTCACCGGCTTGTCCGAGCGGTAGGCCGATGTTGACCAGCGCTCGCAGCGCGTGCTGGTTGCCGAAGCGCGGCTTCCACCAGGTGCCACAGCTCCATCAGGCGCTGGCACGTAGACCTCGCCTGGGCCACGACTGTGCCGCCCAGGCGGCGGGCAGCTGCAGCCAGCGACCGGTAAAGATCAGCCCCGGCAGCGGCCGCAGCCGTACGTTGATGGCTCCGCGTGGTGGCCGGAGAAGGTTGGTCGGAATGCGCGTGGCGGCCATGGCCGGTCGCGTGGCTGGCGTGTTCGCTCATGAAACATGGGTTGAAACGGGCGCACAGAGCGAGGTCGCGCGTCAGCCTTCAGGGCTCGAAGAAGCACCCGCCGTCTGGCGGCTGCATCCCGCCTTTCGGTCTGTCACCTCACCGCTGGGCACCTGCTCGCCAGGAAGTCACCGTTTGTGCGCCCACAGCCGTGCACATGCGCCTCCACGGCCAGCAGCTCGGCATGCGTGCCTTCCTTCCAGATGCGCCCCTTTGTCCAGCAATCTTCACCAGCCGTGGTCCATGGCCGCGATCGTCGAGAGCCGGTGCGCAATGGCGATCACCAGTTCTGCCCCTTCATCAGCTCGTTCAGGCTGTCCTGAATGGCCACTTCCAATTCCCCGGAGTCCAGCGCTGGTGGCTTCGTCCAGCAGCAGGATCGGCGCGTTCTTCAGCATCACCCGGGCATGCAATGCGCTGGCGCTGCCCACCCGAGCTTCACGCCACGTTCGCCCACCCGCACGCCGCGCCCGTGCGCCCCTGAGGATCTTCCAGCGCCAATGAAGGCATCGGTCTGCGCAAGGCCGGGCGGTGCCGCGTCCAGCATCTCTTCGTCGAGGCATCCGACGGCCATACAGATGTTGTCGCGCACCGTGCGCAGCGACGTGTCCCAGTGTCACCATGTCGATCTGCGCCCGCAGCGAGCCCTGCGTCACGTCGGCAAATGTTCTGGCCGTCGATGGCGGTGATTTTTGGCCCTTCTGCACGTCATTATAGCGCAGCAGCAGGTTCACGATGGTGATCAGTCGCGCGCCGGAGCGTCCCACCAGGCCGATCTTCGCCGGGCGGTGATGTCCAGGCAGAAGTCCTCCAGCACCGGTCGATGCTCGCGCCGCGCGTTCGCCAGCCGAGAAGCCCGTATGCCTGAAGCGGATGTTGCCCTGCTTCACCACCACAGCGGCACGGCGTTGGGCTTTGTCCACACCGTGCGCCGTCAGCGTGTTGATGCCGTCGCGGATAAAAGCCGATGTTCGAAGAGCGGAGTCGACCGCCGCATGATCCATTGCGACAGTCCGTTGATGCGCAGCGCCATGGCCGTGGCGGCAGCCACCGCGCCCGGACTGGCCTTGCCATGGTGCCAGAGCCACAGGCCGAGCGGCAGCCGTGCCGCCCGTCAGCAGTACGTTCACCGTCTAAGTATACGACTTCCAGCGTCGTCACCCAGCGCATTCTGGCACCCCATCTGCGAAGTCCTCCATACGAACGCGCGTAGCGGATTCGCGGTCGCTGCGCGAAAGGAAGAGCTTGACCGTGGCGATGCTGCTGTAGGCATCCGTGATGCGGCTTTGTCGCGCGCGGGCATCGGCCTGCGTTGCCGCCAGCTTGCCCAGCTTGGGTACCGTCCACTAACGGCGGCAAACAAGTATCGATCCACGTCACGAACGGCAGCAGCAGCCAGGCATCGAACCTCCACAGCACCACCGAGCTCGTCAGGAACAGACGCCGACGATGTAGGTGGCTGCGTCGGCGAAGTTATCACCACCCGCGCACCGCCAGCGCCACCAGGCATCACCTGGCCGACACGCGGCCCGCGAACCGTCCTGATAGAAGCTCAGGCTCCGCCGGGCACGGCCGGTGAAAGCGCCAGCGCAGCCGCATCGGCAGCACGCCCGCCAGCGACTGGTGCGCAGCGCCGACGACATCAGCACCAGCAGCGGGCCCGCACCAGCACCACGCCCACGATCGTCAGCGTGCCTTTTCGGCCCACAGCGTCTCGGCGTGTAGTACGATCCAGTCCACCACGAAGCCCATCCACTGAAACAGCAGCGCCTCCAGCACGATGCCCGCCACCGTCAGAACAGCAGCACAGCCAGCGCCGCTGCACGCCTGCAGCGCGAAGAGAGAGTACGGCGCCAGGCTTCGTTCGGCGATCCAGTCAGTGTCATCCGGATACGGGTCGATTCGGCTTTCGAACCAATGGAAGAAGGATTTCATGCGTGGGGGAGGGGATGCAGTCTTTCCGCATTCATCCGCCACGCTGCGAGTAAGGTCAGTGCACCGCCCATGGCGGCCGTCACCGTCGGCGCGATGGCGCACCACCGCGTCGGCGCAGCCAGCTCGCCCGCAGCACCAGCACTGGCCGCAGGGAAGTCAGCGCGCCGGCTCCAGACTACGTCATCACCCCGTACGTGCCGGACCGCAGCCCGCGCAGCTGCATGTCTCAGGAACATCGGAATGGCGCTGGACGCACGGCCGCGTCCGATCAGCAGCACCTTCGGCTCGAACAGCGCTGTCAGCCGGCATGCACTACGCCGATGGGGGCATCATCAGCGCGCCGATGCTGACCCCGCGCCACCGTCGTGCCGGCGCGCGGGTGCTGCGTCTTCTTGCCAAAGATGATGCAGCCCGCCCAGCACACCGCCGCTCCGGCCGCGCACAGCATGCCCAGCGGATCCAGACTGGCCGGACGCCACGCCAGGCACCACGCCCTGAACACCCTCGGCCGCCATGGCCTGAGCACCGGCTTGCGCCTTCGGCGGCCACGGCGTGGGCGGCTGCCACGTCACCGCTGCACCATGCCAGATGGGCAACAGCATCAGCAGACCCGCCACCGTGCAGCCGATCCAGACGAAAGTCGATGGGACGGCGCGATGCAAAGCTAGCCGCCACCGACGGCGGTCCGCAGAACTCGATGGCCACCGCAATGCCGAACGGAATCGCTTTCCAGCGCCAGGTAGAACAGCATGTTCATCACGCCCGGCGTCATGCTGCCGTAACGCGCCGCCACCACCAGTCATGGCGTGGCGCATGCGGTTGCCGCCACCGGGCGTCCGAACAGGATCAGCACCAGGGCCGAGAGCAGCAGCCTCGCGCCGTGGTGCCCTGCGCGCCCACAATGGGAGAAGATCTGCTTGGCCGGCGAGGGTGCCCAGCGCCAGCGACGTCATCGAGCCCAGCAGCCACAGGATGGGCTTCAGAAAGGCAGAGGTGCGTTGCCGAGCCCTGTGTGGGCGGCAGCAGCAGGAGAATCCATGACGGTGCGCCAGAGAACCGGGAAAGAGCGCGCGCCTGGGGCGATGTGAAGAAGCGCACAGCCGATGGGAAGCCTGCGCCGTCGCGCCTGCGCCGGTACCCCGCGACAGGGGCACCGAGCGTCGCGCGGAAGACCCGCACGGTTCCGGCGAGGAAGGTCGCCGGCATGCGCCCGCAACGTGCGCAAGCCCTTCCGCGATGGGCGAGGCGATGCGGATCCCGCGAGGCGCCGCCCGGTAGCCCGGACCATCGTCGGGAGGTGTTGCGGATCTGACGACACGCAGTCTTCTGTCCCGCCATTCTTCACGGATGGGGATCGACGTTGCCAGCCGCCTGCCGGATGGGCCTGGGAGAGGGCGCGGCCATCCTGCTACGGGTGCAGCTGGGCAGTAGCGGACGAAAATACATCGTACAATGCGCGCCATGCGGGCGTAGCTCAGGTGGTAGAGCGCCGGCTTCCCAAGCCCTGAGGTCGCGAGTTCGAGGCCCGTCGCCCGCTCCACATTCCATCATCGGCGGTACCACCAGTCGGTGGTCGCGCGTACAGGTCCATGGTACGCGCAGCACCGCAAGCGTCCGTGGCCGTCGACGTCCTGGTCGGTTCCGGTCGCGGCAGCCAGCGCATTTCAGCGCCTGGCCCCCATCTCTCATTACTTCTGTTTTTGGCACGCCAGCATGAAGCGCGGCATCGCGCCGACGCAGCCGTGTGCAGGCCGTTCCTGCTGCCGGTCTCCCTTGCTGCGGTCTCGACCCGCATGCACCGGCAGGATCTGTGTCACTTCGGAAAGCCCGGTGCGGGATCTGAATCACTTTCAAAAGCCCGGGCAGGCCCGAAATGCCCGTCCCGCGCATGTCCTGCCTACCCATGAAGGGTCCAGCGCAGCCCGCGCACTCAGGGCCACTGCCGGGACCAGGAACCGTCACGGTTTTTCGTGCGGCTCCAGTCTGGTCACGCCGGATTGGCGTCATCTTTCCATCAGCTCGAACCACATTGCGTTGAGCACGGCAAAAGGCGCTCGCCAGGGGCGAGCCCAGGATCCAGGCGAAATACCACATGGCCGAGTCTCCTTACGCCGGTGAACGGTGCGGGGAGAGTCAGGCGGCAGGATCAGTACGCATGGCCCTTGCCCTTCCGGATGTCGTCGCGTCCACCTTGCCGCGCGCAACACCGTGAAGGCCCAGCTCGTGTGTAGGTCAGGATGATGCATGAAGATGGCCGTGGAAAATGGGCATGATGAACAGCGTGAGATGGCTCGGACGGCAGAGTCCCACTACGTCCAGGTGGCTGGCTGGGTGGGCACAAGCTGGACGACGGGAGGATGGCTGGGAACACCGACGCCCCCACGCTGCCGATGATGCCGGCAATGCCCAGACCCCCGGTCAGCGTGGGCGGCCAGCGGCCGGCGACCGGCCAGGCACAGCGCCGCTGGCAGCGACCTGCGATGCCGGCCGGAACCGCCCACAGCAGCTTTCGGGTGGGCTGCGTGGTGGCAAACCAGGCGTCGGCCTGCGTGCTCACGGTCTTGAGCGGCGGGTTCGAGCCTTCGGTGGGCGAGGTTGCTGCGATGACGTAGCCGTTCACCAGATGGGCCAGCACGACGCCTGCCACCTGCGTACAGCACCACCGTCAGGATGGCGGCCACGATGCCGAAGCGCCGTGCGCGCTCGGCCACGATGCCCGGGAGGTCTTGAGCGCCGCAGCCAGGCCGCACCGTGCATCACCAGCATGGCGCGACACCAGCCCGCACAGCGGGCCGAGAGTGATTTGCGAGCAGACCGAGGAAAGTGCCTGCCTAGAAGATTCGCATGTCTTCCTCGATGCGAAGGGCACGCCCTGCAGCACGTTGCCCACGGCCACCCCGAAGATGATCGAGGGCAGAAGCCCGGCCATGAGGGCAGGACGGCATCAGCGGCTGCGCCAGGCGGGGCCTCCTGCGCTTGCTGCGTGAACTCCAGAAGGCCACCGGTCGCCGATTGAATGCGCAACAGGATGGCGAACATGGCCAGGTAGAAGCCCGAGAACGACGCGCGCGTACAGCTGCGGCCGGGCGGCAGAAAGATGGCGCCGCCACCCAGGACCAGCCAGACTTGACCGCCTTCCCAGATGGGTAACGATGAGTGTTGATGACGGTGCGGCGCTCGATATCGGTGCGCAAGCGACAAAAGGGCACCGGCAGCGTGCCGATGCCCAGGTCGAAGCCGTCGGTCACCGCACAGCCGATCAGCAGCACGCCCATCAGGTGCCCACCAGATCAGGCGCAGCACTTCGTAGGAGACGAGTTCGCGGAGAATCATGTTCCTTTTCCCTGTGCGGTATCACGGTGCGGAAGCCAGGGCGCTGCAGCTTCCACCGCTGAAGTTTCATGCGCCGGATGGACGTCCGGACCGCTGCGGATGGCCTCGAACATCAGCTTCATCTCGGACCGATCGCAGCAGGACTGTGCAGATCGCCACTTGAAGCCGGCGATCGTGAAGTGACGCACGGTGGAGGCGCCCAGGTTCGAAGACGGCCACGGCCGTGGGCAGCACCCCTCGATGACCCGGGGCTGGCGGCGTCCCAGCTCGGCCACGAGCCAGCCGCTTTCGATGGCAATCCAGGGCGGCGGGATGGCGAACACGGCAATCCGCAGCAGCCACGGGTAGGCATCCGGCTGGCGGCGCGCCGACAGCCAGAAGAATGTGGCGGTCAGCAGGATCCGGGAACAGGCCCACGCCGACCATGGCACCGGAAACGAGAAGAACAGCGGCGCTGCGGCACCGTGTCCCAGGCAGCGCGGTTGATCTGTTCAGGCGTGGCCTCGACGGGGATCGCGTCCACTGGCGCTTGAGCAGCAGTGGCACAGCCCAGCGCGATGGCCGTGTTCCTCGAAGATGGTGCGCTCTGGCGCGTTGGCGTCGAGGCTGCCCCTGGCGGCACGGATCTTCTGCAGGGCGTCATAGGCCTCATCAGACCGTCGCGGATGTGGTGCTCGGCGCGTTGGACCAGATCCTTGATGCCGGGGATGTCCGCCGTAAAAGCGAGCGCGTGCCGATCAGGGCCCATGACCCAGGCACGTGCACGGCATGGTGCGTTTCGCGGGCTTCCTGGTCAGGAAAGCGAAGGCCGTGAATGGGGCGGGGCCGGCTCGGCTGTCAGGCTGGCTGATGGCCGCCAGTTTCATCTTCTGCGTTCCGTCGTGAGGTAGCCACTCGTCATTCTCCAGCACCGCCACCGACGGCGGGGCGAGCGGGCCGAGAACGATGCGCGCCGTCATCGAGCGCTTGGCCAGCCGCGGGTGCCGACCCTTGAGCACGTACCGGGCCGAGATGCCAGCACGAAGATGGCGGCTGCGACGCAACCCAAGCCGAGACCGGTGTGTGCACGAACTTGGCCTGCGCCACCGGGTTGCTGAGAGGGACGGCAAAGAAGTCCTTCATCTCCATCCGCATGGTCTGCGGGTTGAAACTCGCGCCCATCGCCGGGTTCTGCATCCAGCCGTTGGCGATCGGGATCCAGGGCGCCGAAGTGCCTGAGCCGAGGGCCACCGCCCGGAGTGACCAGCAGGTGCTTGACCCTGGACAGCCGGTCCCAGCTTTCGAAGAAGAAGAGGCTTCGACCAGGGTTTGCTTCCATGAAGAAGCGCGCCATCAGCCCCTCCAGGGCCAGCGCGCGAAGATGTCGCCGACATGAGTGGCTGTAGTGGCTCCAGTTCATGCCGAACTGGAATTCCATCCACGATGCCGGTGGCCACGCCTATGGCGAAGTTGATGCCGAAGCGCGCTGCCCCAGAAGCGGGTCAAAGCTCGCGCCAGATGGAACGCTCCCGTCATCACGTAGACCGTTTCCATCGATGGCGAAGCAGGATGGACAGGCCCAGCGTGAGCGGGACGAACATGAAGTGCAGAGCGCTGTCGGCGCAAATTGCAGCGCCTTGACGGGCTGACGATGTCACGACATCCGGCGTGGGGGTTTCCTCTTCTCGGTTTCGGAACGACGTGACACGGGTCTCAGTGCAGCCAGCGCGCCTCGAAGCCCTCGCTGCCCGCGCCGGAATTCACCTTCGAGCCTGCCGTTGCGCCACCACCGGCGGGCGATCGGGCCAGTGCCGCTTCGCGCTGGATGGGCGGGCCATCAGCCATGCAACGCCCTTGGCCCAGTGTGTCCAGTCGGGCCAGCACATCACGGCGGCCGTGGCAGGCATCTCAGCCCCTCGGTCGGCTCATCCAGCAGCCACAGGGGCGCTTCTGGAAGCAGCAGTCGGGCCAGCGCGGCGGCGGGCCTGGCCGGCCGACAGCCCCAGGCCGCCTTCGCCCAGTCGCGCGTGTCCAGCCCGGCCGCAGGCGCCGTATGGCGTCCGCCAGACCGGCTGCTTTCCAGCGCCCGCCACAGTGCGGCGTCGTCGGCGTCCGGGTCGGCCAGGCGCAGGCTGTCGCGCAGGCTGTCCTGGAACAGGTCCGGACGCTGGTTCAGCCGGGCGCCGGGCTGCGTCGAGGACGCGCCCGGTGTGCGGACGGCGCTACTCCGCGATCAGCGCCATCGGTGTCGACTTGCCTGCGCCGCTGGGACCGACCACGGCGACCCGTTCGCCAGCGGCCAGCTACACACCAGCGACAGTGCGGCCAGTGCAGCATCCACAGGACTGTCCGGATGACGGACCGACACCATCCACGATGATCGCACGGAGAGGTCTGCAAGTCCCAGCGTGCGGGGGCGAACGGTCGGCGTGCAGTGGGGAAAGCCGACGAGCCGCCACGGCCAGGCACGCTTCGATTCAAGCGCTCGGCGCACGCCGCAAACGGCTCCATGGCCGTCAGCGCAATCAGCAGAGCCAGGGCCGCCTCCCGGCGTGTCGATCTCGTCCCTGTTCGACCAGCAGGCCCACACCCAGCGTACCAGGGCCAGCGGCGTGAGGCCGCCAACCACGCTGTGAATGGCAGCCGCTTTGGCATCCGAACGCTGCGGGCGACGCGTCGCTGTGCGCCAGACGCTCCATCCGTGCGGCGCGGGGCCTCACGCTGGGCGGCCAGCCGACCGGCCATGAGCAGTTCCGTTCGGCTGGCCTGACACCAGGTCCCGCCGTGGCCTGGGCACGGAGCGCTTTTCCGTGAGCGGGCCCGCCGTGTGGCGGGGCGCCGCGAGTGGCGGGCCAGCACGATGGTCACGGCGGGCCGATGATCAGCCATCCAGCCGCCCAGTGCAAAGGCCGAGCCAGGCGACATCACGCCGACCACGCACCGTGGCCAGCAGCGTCGCACCCAGCGCCGCGGCGGCCGGCACCCAGCAGGCGAAGATGAGAAGGCGTCGAGCGCATCCAGGTCCGTGGTCAGCCGGAATGGCGCCCGTGCCGGACGGCGCAGCAGGTCCTGGATGCTGGCGGTCTCCTGCCCAGCCGCAGAAGAGGCGTTCGGCAAGCAGTTGCGCCAGCGCCGCCAGGGTGGGCGTCATGGGTGACGAGCCGCTCGCCATGGCGCGACACGGTGCGTCCCAGCGCCAGCAGCCGGATGCCGGGCAGACGGCGCGAAGACATCGAAGGCCAGAGCCGCCGCGGGCTGCAGCCCGGCAATGGCGGCTGCCGTGATGAACCATCCCGACAGGCCCAGCAGCTACGCCGGCCAGCACCGTCACGGCGGCCAGCACGGCCCCCATGTCATGGCGCGTCGACGCGCCCTCGCTCATCGCCTTCAGCGCGGGCGGGGCGGACGACGGCCATGCCATCCTTCGCCAGGCTGTCGTCTCCGGTCGCGGGTCGTCTTTCCTGTTAGCGGGTCGTCCTTTCCCGCCATGCTGCGGGCCTCCGGATCCGGCGGGCGCTGCACGCGCACGGTCCCATGCGACAGCAGTCGATCGTGGGTGGCCACGATCAGCGTGCGGCCCCGGGCCAGCGTCACCAGGGACCGGCGGCCACACAGATCGGCGGTTTCGCTGTCCGCGTGGGCCGTGGGCTCGTCGGCCAGCAACAGGTCGGCTTCAGGTGCAGCCGCCATCGAGGCGCGCAGCGCAAGGCGTGCGGCCTCGCTCGACAGGCCCGTTCCGCCTTTCGCCCAGCGAGATGCCCGATGGGCCTGGAGCCACCGCGTCGAGCCGGGCCTTCTGCGATCGCCTGGCGCAACCTGTTCATCATCGACGGTCCGGGCGGCCGAGAGTGCGATGTTGTCGCGGATCAGCGTGGCAAAGCACGTGGGCGCGCGCTGCATCCAGGCCATGCGTTCGCGCAGCGCCTGACCGTGTCCGAGCCAGTGCCCGGCGTCGATCTCGATGCGCGCCGTGGGGACCAGCAGCCCGGCCAGCAGCGACATCCAGTGACGGTCTGCTGCCCGTGCCGCTGCCGCCCACCAGGGCCACATGCTCGCCGGGTCGCACCGCCAGCGCGAAACCCGAAACACCGGTTTTCGCCGAAAGGCGAAGCCCAGGTCCAGGAGCCGCACGCCGCCGGACGACGGGGTTGATGCAGGATCCACCAGTGCTGGTTTCACCGATGCGCTTTTACCGATGCCGGCTTCACCGCATCCGCAGGCCGACTGCATGGCGGGCAGACGCAGCGGGAAGAAGCGCAGCCCGCTCTCCGCGCCAGACCGTGCGACAGGGGCGTCCAGCAGCAGACCCGTTCCCCGTTCGGAAGGGCGCTCCAGGGCGTCCATGGCGGCCATACGCTGGCGGCCCGGCCGCCGCGCCAGACTGCCGCCAGTTCGCGCAGCGGCTCGAGAAGAACGAGGGGCCGGCGGCAGTGGCTGAGCGCCCTTCGCCCAGCGTGGGCCGACCGCCCCAGGCGCCCGAATTCCAGATAGCCCAGCGCGTGAAAAGCCCGTACGGCTGCCACCATGGCCACGCCCAGCGCCGAGAACAGCTCCAGCACCGCCGAAGACAGGTGGAAGGCGGATGCGCAGCACTCTTCATCGTGCGCAGGCGCAGGTCCTCGGCGCTGGCCCGCAACCGGGCGGGCTGTGGCCCGTACACGCCGCCCAGGGCACGCAGCGTCGGGCAGCCCCCGCAGCCGATCCAGCAGGAAGGCGTTCGCGCTGCTCATCTGCAGCCACTGCACTCGGCTGGCGGCCCGCGCGCCAAGCCCTGCAGCACCATGAGCGGAATGAGCGGGGCTGCCGCGATCAGCACGGCCGCGGCGGCCCAGCTGTACCAGCCGCCACGGGCAGCAGGATCAGCAGGGGCATGGGGCGCACGCGCCACATGGCGCCGTGTGGTGGCGTGTCAGCCACGGCAGGACGGACTCGGCCTGTTCGGCCAGCACGCCGCGCGCGCCGTGCCGGCATGCGGGCGGGAACGATCCGGTGGCGAACGCGCGGACGGGGCGGTGATGGCCTCGCTCCCTGCCAGAGACCCACGCGTTCACGCGCCGACTCGAACATCCGGGTGCCGCTCCAGGCATCCAGCCAGGCGCGCGCAGGCCAGGCCATGACGATGCCGGGCCGCGGGCATGCCACGCCGGTTCGCAGGCCTGCGCCCTGACTGCAGACCTTGCCGACGCCCAGCGCCAGCAGCGCGGCCTAGGAATCCACAGCAACGGATCAGCGCGCATGGATCAGACAGGCGCATCAAGCCGCATGCCCGGCATGGAACGGGATGATGAAACGGTGCTCGAACGAGGGCGGACTCCGCGTGCCCGGCTGGAGCCTGCGCTCGTCGCGCGGTTCCCACGGTCTGGAGAACTCAGGAGAGTCATGGCGCGATCTTATATGATCGCCAACGGCATCGTTCATCGATGAAACTTCTTTATCGTATCCATAACGACGACGCCGTCAAAAGGGCATGGCCGCCTTCGAGGCGCTGTTCTGTCACTTGACCGGATTGCACTCCGGCTGCAGCGGGCAGAGGCCCTCCTAACATGCACAGGTGCCCACCTGTTCTGGCCAGTAGCCGTTTGCCAAATCCATACGATTTTGGCGCTGGGCGTCGAGAGCTACTGTTTCGCGTCGCTGCCGTCTCTAGGATTGATCCGGGTCTGTCACCCCAGCATGGAGATCATCGACGCGCGACACGTACCCTACTTCCCGTTCATTTACCCGCATGCCACCTTGGTCGTGGCACTGGCCAGCCTGCTGTCGCTCGGCGCTTCCCAGGCTCTGGCCCAGACCACGCAGGAGGTGCGGAGCAGCGGCTCCAGCGGCAGCCCTTCGCGCCGCCGAACGAGGCGGCGCAACAGGCAGCACAGATCGCAGCAGGGCGCACAGCAGGTCGGGCAGGCCGTAGCGGCAGGCCGCCGGAACGGCCGAGGCAGCAGGCGGCAGCTATCCGCCATCGTCCAGCGCGCCGCTACGCCGGTCAGTGCCAGCAGGCGCAGCACGGCATTGTCCTCCTCCGGCATGGACGGTCTGCTGCAGGCTGCTGCCAGTTGCCCGACCTGCATTGGGGCTTCGCGCTACATCGACGCGCTGCGTCCAGCACCCACGTATTTCGAATGGCGGTGTCCGAGGCGTCGGCGTTTGCCCAGCGCCCGGTGGACCTGAACAGCGTGACTCCCACCGGGTCCGACGGCAAGGAGGTCAGCCTGGGCAGTGGCAGAGCACGCCACCGACGGGCTGGTGGTGCTGCTGCATCGTGGTCCAGCTGGTCTATGGGCGCTATGACCACGGCCCGAGACCCAGCAGAGCGCGCCATATATCTTGTGGTCGGCCACACGTAACCGGTCGCTGGCCTGCTGACTCTGGACGCTGATCCAGGCCGGGCGTGATCGACCCTCGGCGCCTACTGTAACACCATCTCGCTTTGGAACCGAAGGGCAGCGCGCTGGGAAGATGCCACCGCGCAGCAGACGCTGGACATGAGCACCGCCGTCGACTAACGCCGAAGAGCCGCTGGCCAACCCCGGCGTCGTGCAGTACATGTCGCCGCCGGCAACATCACTCGCCCAGCGACCTCAGAGCTGCGAGCCATGCACCGTCGTGGATTTCTGAAGTCCCTGAAGAAGAAGGGCGAGCACGGTCAGCGCTTCCACCCAGGAAGAGCGTTGATACCGGGAGGTGATCGGCCTGTTGCTGGAGAAAGTCACGGGCAAAGGATTTCGCCACACTGGTTTCCGAGCGTCTCTGAGATAGCCGATGGGGGCTCAGCAGGATGCCACGGTGCTGAAGGACCGCACTCTGGTGTGGCTCCGAGGCTGCGGCAGGAGTTCCCTCGCCGCGCGACCTGGCGCGGGTGGCGCAGGCTGCGTGCGTCTGGAAGGGCGCTTCAATGGCAGCAAGCAGCTGTTGCAGCCGAGCACCGTGGCCGAGCTGAAGAAAGGCAGGGATCCCGCCGCTTTGCACGCCAGCCGCAATGCGCGGTGACACGGTTCCTCCCAGCTCATGACTTCTGGTGGACCAGCCAGTCGCAGGACGGCACGCTGGAAAGCCCGCGGTCTGGCCGGTCGGCATATCTCAGCGTCGACCCAGGCCAACGAACTGGTCGTCAGCCAGTTCTCGTGACCGATGCGAAGCTGGATCCTACGCGGGCATCGACCAGAACGCTTTTGACGGCCATTGCCACGCTGTGAAAGTGCGCTGAACCAGGCCAGTCCGGCATCCTCACGATCTCCCGGACCCTGGCCCTGCCCTCTGCTCCCGGCCCGGCGCGCGCAGTCGGGGCGCGTCGAGGGATTGCCGCTCACGCCCGGAGACAGCTTCGGCAACAGGAACTGCACCGCACAGAACTTCCAGGGAGGTGCCGCCAATCGTCCGGAACCCATCCATCTCGTCAGATCACGCTGCAGGTCAAGCCCGGTCACTCTGGACCGCCCTGAAGCGAGGCCACGGCCGAGCTGGTGGCGGCCAGCCGCCGTGGAAGCGCTGCGCCCCTACGCGCCGCTTATGCTGGAGGACGGGGTCACGGCCTACATCATCGAACACTGGAAGGACCAGGCGGCGCTCGATGCCCACAGCAAGTACGCTCATTTCATCGAGGGCGTGCAAGAAGCGTCAGGATGCCTGCGGCACGCTGCAGATCCATCGCGTGCACTGGCAGGCTGATCCGCGTCCCTGAGCGCCGACAAGCCCCGAGCAATGAGGCGGGTCGCATGAAGAATCCGCACGTCGGCGCAGACCTCGCGGCCGCCCATGGGGCGGCCGTGCTTTTCAGGCTCACCGGCATCCTCGCCCTTATCCGTTTCGATGCCGTGGCCATCACCGCCGGCAGGGCAGGGTTCAGCCGCAACCGCGCTGCCGTGGTGCAGCCCCTGGCGCAGCGCAGCAGCCCGTTGCGGCAGCTGGGGCTGCTCGTCGCACCGGCATCCTGCGTTGGTCAGCGGCCCGCTGCTGGCCGTGCACTGGATCACCTTCTTTCTGGCCGTCAAGGGTGGGCGGCGTTGCCGTGTGCCACGCTCGCTGCAGCCAGCTTCCCGGCCTTCATCGCCCTGCTGCTGGACGTCGTGCTGTTCCGCGAGCGCGTTGGTCGGGCCGAGGCGACGATGCTGGCGCTCAGTCACCCGAAGACTGGTGCTGGTCACGCCCTCGCCCGACGTCGGTGATCAGGGGCACCGTGGGACTTCTCTGGGGGCTGGCCTCGGGGCTGAGCTTTTGCTGATCGGGCCACCTGCAAACCGTCGCGGCAGCAGTCGAGGCAGTGGATGCCATCCAGGTGGCCTTCTGGCAGAACCCTCCTCGTTGTGCTGCTGGTGTTGCCACCTGCTGGGCCTGGGCCTGGCAGGCAGGGACGATGGAGTGCCCATGACGGATGCCGCACATGCCGCATCCCCGGCGTGGCGTTTCTCCAGGCCGCCTCCTCCGATGCGGCTCACCAGCTGGCCTCCTCAGGTGGCTCACCTCGCAGGCGCCTTCCTCCTGTTCGGGGCCGCCGCCATCGAGCTGCAGAGCAAGCTGGTTCTGGCTGGCCGTGCTGGGCGTCCCGCGCACGGGTCTGGCACATACCCTGTTCGTCAAAAGCCTTGAGCTCGCTTGATGCCCGCAGTGCCGGAATGATCACGTGCCCTCGAACGCACGCCACCGCCTGCGCCTGCGTGGCCGATCGGCGAAGAGCCCTCGGGGCGCATGCTGGTGAGAGCGTCACTCATCATCCCGCCACCGTGCTGCTGGCCATGGGCCATTATCGCCCTCGGCCGCCCGGAAGGGGGCTTCCGACGGCGATGAAGGCTCGACCCTTTCAGCGGAACGCCTGTCGGCGTCTCGTGCCACCGTGCGCCCGGCCTCCAGCCCTGGCTGCGCCGCGTCTCGCCGCTGCGTCGCATCGTGGCGCGCGGCCCGACAGGAGGTCGGCAGTCCCACGCCACAGCCCGACGCGTCTCTGTAAACACCCACGGCAGATAACTCCGACACGATGGTCGCTCAACCCTTGTCTGGCGTGACGGTAGGCATGGGGACACTGTGTTATTTTTTACCGGAACGGCAGAGTCGCTGCGGCCCATGGCTCGCCAGCACCTGTCATCCGTGAAGCAGCTCGTGCAGCGGGTTCCCGGCGTTTGCACACCCTCGTGGCGCGCCAGGGGTTTCTTCGGTCAGCTTTCCTGCGGTCAGGGATCACCTCCTCCCGTCCTGCGCGGGTCGACCGCCGTCGAGCATGACGGTGGCGCGCCCATACCATGCGGCCTTCGGCCCGTTTCGTTTTCTGGCAAACCGGGCCGGATGGCTATTGCGCCTGTCGTTCTGGAATGTACGCCTATGAAACGTGATGTCACTGCCTGCCGCCCACACCTCGTCGGCGCTGCCCGTCAGCCATCAGCCAGGATGTGCTGGCCAGCCACCTGAAGGACGGTGAGGCCAGCCCGAGCTGTTTTGCCCGGGTGGCGCGCGCGCTGGCCTCGGTCGAAGCCCGAGATCCGTGACGAGTGGGAAGCGAAGTTCCTGGGCAACCACCATGCCGGTGCCATCGGCGCGGAGCGCATCATGTGAGTGCAGCCGGTACCGACATCGAGCCACCCTCATCGCTGTTCCATTGCAGCCGTGGGTGGCTGCATCAGGGCTACGACGACCAGGGCTACCCAGCATCTACGGGCCCTGCGCAGAGGGCAGCCGAGACCATGCGTCGCGGCGGCGGCGTCGGCTGACTACTCGCATCCCGCCCCAATGGCGCCGAGGTCGGGCACTCCATCGCCTCCGGCCCGACGCTATCAACGTCTTCGACCAGAGCGCACCACCGTCCGGGAAACGCCGGCAGCCGCCGTGGCACCCAGATGGGCGTGCTGCGCATCGACCATCCGGACGATGCTGGACTTCATCACCGCCAAGCGCACCCGGGCCGCTGGAACAACTTCAACGTCTCGGTCCCGGCGTCACCGACGCCTTCATGAAAACGCTGCAGGACAACGCCGACTACAGGGCTGGTGCACCGCCGCCCCGGCCTGAGTCATAGCCGCCGGCGCCTACCAACGTGACGCGACGGCAAGTGGGTCTACCGCCGCGTGCCAGCGGCAGCTGTGGGACACCATCATGAAGTCGTACGACGCCGAGCCCAGCATCCTGTTCCTCGACGCCATCGGCCGCAGCAACAACCTCAACTACTGCGAGACCATGAGGCCACCAACCCTGCTGGCGAGCAGCCGCTGCCCTTATGGCTGCTGCATTGGGTCCCCATCATCCTCACCCGCTTCGTGCGCAACGCCTTCGGTCAGGGCGGCGAGCCGACCTTCGACTTCGCCGCGTTCGAGGACGTGGTGACCATCCAGGTGCGCGCGCTGGACAACGTGCTGGACGACCTTCTGGCCGCTGGACAAGCAGCGCGCCGGCCGCCGCCAGCGCGTGACTGCGGCCTGGGCGCCGCTTTTCGAGACCATGCGCAACGCCACTACCGTGCCTCGGTCGAGGCTGGCCAGGAAAGGGCGCCTTCCGCAGTTCGACGCCGACCGCTACCTGGGCGAGACAGCAAGAAGGGTGAGGCGACTCGCGCCTGCCTGACAACATCAAGGCCGACATCCGCAAGTACGGCATCCGCAGCAACCGCCTGCTGTCCATCGCGCCTACCGGCACGGTCAGCCTGGCCTTTGCCGACAACGCCAACAGCGACATCAGGCCGCCACCGTTCTCCCCTGGACCTACACGCGCCGCAAGCGCAAGCCGACGGCAGCCGCAGCGAATACGTGGTCGAGGATACGCCTGGCGCTGTTCAGAGTCGCGGGGGCGGTGACGTGGACAACCTGCCCGACTACTTCGTCAACGCCCTGGCCATGACGGCCCAGGGCACCGTGGCGATGATGGGCCGTACAGCCCGTCGACACCTCCATCTCACAAAGACCGTCAACGTCCCGGCCGACTACCCCTACGAAGACTTCAAGGACCTGTACCCAGCAGGCTGGAAAGGCCGCCTGAAGGTCTGGCCACCTACCGGCCCAATCATCCTGGGCGCCGTGCTGGAAGCGGCCCGCCAGAAAAAGGAAGAAGCCTGCCGACAAGGCCGAGGCTGCCGCAGCAACACGAAGCAGGATCCGATGTAAGGTGATCGGGCGCCGTCCGCAGGGTGCGCTCAACATACCAGCCGAAGATCGGTACTGGACGCTTTGAGGCCAGCAGCGCCTCACCTCATCATCTCCCTTCCACACCGGTCGAGGGCACCGACGGTCACCGTCGACGCGCCATCGGTTAATGTGCCCGTGGGCCCAGAGCGGCGAATCGCGGCAGTGGATCACCGCCACCATGCGGATGTAGCCTGGCGGCCCGTGGCTTCCTCGATCGTGCGCTTTGTCCGACATGCAAAGGTCCTCAGGACCGTGGCCCGGTGCGTCTGGCACCTGTAAGGAAGGCCGACACGTGCCGCGCTGGCACGACAGTGATCGCCGCCATCGCCACGCCATCAGAACCTCATCGCCAAGCGCCAGGAGGTACGTGCAGGCACCTCGCTGAAGGCCGGGCAGGCTGCATCGGTCGAGCCGGCCGTGCAGGCGACCCCAGATCTCGACATCGCCAGCCGGGAAAAATGCGAGTGCGGTGCCCGATGATCCGGAAGACGGCTGCGACTACTGCGCAGTGCGGCATGTGGCGGCTGCGGTTGATCAACCACCGGTTGATCGACCACATTCGGTTGATCCCAGCCGCCCCGGCTGATCCACTTCCCCACGGAGGCGCCCTTGTGCATCAGCTGTCCACCCTGCTGTTTTGCCTGGTCGTGGCCCTGATGCCCGGCTGCGACCCGTGCCGCTACGGATGCGCCGGCACCGACGCCGACATTCCGACTGTACTGCCCAGGCCCCCATCCGCCTGGGCAGGCTGGTTCAGGAAAGTGGCCGGATCTACGGCGCTGGACCTGCTGCTGCGCGGGGCCTGGGCTGCCGCGGTGGTGCCCGGCTCGGTGCCCAGCCTGGAGTCGGCCCTCATCCAGGACGACATCAGATCATTGCCGAACCAATGGGTTGGACCGCTCGCCCGGTATCGAGAGGCCGTGGCCGAGAAGAAGGTCGCCATCCTGGGCGACACGCTCTCAACGGTGCCGTGCAGAGCTGGTATGTGCCCGCTACGTGCAGGGGCAGCACCCGACCTGAAGTCGGTGGATGACCTGGCTCGCCACGCTACCTGTTCCCAATCCCGAACAGCCCGGTCAGGCACGCTTCTGAACTGCCCAACCGGCTGGGCCCTGCGGACCTTCAACACCCGCTTGCTGGCCAACACCGGGCTTTCAAACGCTACGCCAACGTCCATCGGTACCGGTGCGGCGCTGGATGCGAAATCGCTTCTGCCATCGCCGCCGCAGGCCTTGCTCTTCTACTATTGGCACCCGGCCGGCCTCATGGCCAAGTACGACCTGAATTTTATCACGTTCCCCGACTATGACGCCAGTTGCTGGCCCGAGCTGATGAACCCGGGTTCGGTGACCGCTGCGTCTGGGCTTTCCGGTGTTCCGGCTGGCCATGGCCGTCTCAGTTCGCTGCAGAAGCAGTATCCGCAGGTGGTGGCGCTCATCCAGGAAACTCCAGCTGTCGCCCGAGGTGCTCGACCAGCTCACCATTCTCGACATGACCGAGAACCGTCGTGACAGCCCCACTCGAGCGCGCCTCTTCCCTTGCGGCAGCGCCCCGGCTGTGGCACCCTGACTTTGGCCGAGGCCTGCCCAGCGTGTCGCCCGCCGGCTGGGCATCGACATGGCGCGCCTGCCGGGGCAGAAGGAGCGCCACAGAAGCGCCCTGCTTCCGGACGCAGAGCCACTGTCCGGAAGCTTCCCCGCCTGGTCGGTGGCCGACTGGCTCAACGACGGCGCTGCAGCCGTTTCCCGCCATGGCGAGAACTTCGCGCCTTCAGCCAGTCGCTGCTGCGGCTGCTGCTGCCGCTGGGCGCGCGCGCTGGGGAACCGTGCCCGCCACTGGTTGCTGCTGGCGCTGCTGGCCCGGCCTGGCCTGGCACGCCACGGGCGGCGGGTCGGCCGCCTTCAGCTGCCGGCTTCTACTACCTCATCGGAGGGCTGGGCCTGTGGACGCCGCTCTTGCAGACCCTGGCGCTGCTGGTTGCGTAACTCCTCTTCATCCCTCCGTAATCCAGCTTCCCGCTGGGCATCCTGATAGCGCGCAGCCGATAGCTGCACCGCAGCTCTCGCCCGTACTGGACATCATCCGAACCATGCCCAGCTTCGTCTATCTCATTCCAGTGCTGATGCTGTTCGGCATCGGCCGCATTCAACGCTGTTTGCCACCGTTGCGGGCGCGCAGACCGGTCGGTGGCCTCAGGTGCGCGGACGTTTCAGGCGCCGGTTCGCGGGTTCCATCAACAATCATCAGGTGGGTGCGGAACTTCTCGACCATCGGCCAACGACTACGTGGCCGGAGTTCATCTGCACGACCCGCCAACCCGACAACGCCCGCGCTGGAAGGAACGGCTGAAAGGGACCGCGGAAGGGGACACCTGCTGCTGCGACGGGGGCCGGGGCCCGCTGAAAGATTGCCGCTGATGGATCTCGGCGCTTCCACGCCGGAAGGCTGATGCGGGAAGCTCAGCCGCCCGACAGTTCCACCGAACATGTCCGGCTTGGCTGCCGCCATCCACCAGCCCGGCGCGGTGCTGGCCCTGCCGAACTCCTCGATGGCGGCATGCGTGGTGCCGTTGGGTGACGTGACGGCCTGACGCAGCGCCACGAAATCGGCGTCGTACTGCGTCTGCAGCGTGGCGCACCAGCGCCGTCTGTGCCGCCAACTGCTTGGCCAGTTCGCGGGGCGGGCCAGGTTCACACCGGCGGCGTCGGCCAGCGCCTCGGAAAACAGGTGGTAGTAGGCCGGGCCACTGCCATGATGGCCGTGACAGCGCACAGCTGAAACCTCGTCATCCACCAGAACGAACAGCCCACGGCGTCGAAGAGCCGCCGCGAGATCGTCTGGCGCAGCGCCGGCGACACGTCCTCGTCGGCATACAGCCCACGCAGCCTGGCGCACCATCACGGCGTGTTGGGCATGCTGCTGCGCACCACAGGGCGTTCAGCGGCAGCGAAGCGCGCAGTGCTGAAGCGGCACCGGCCATCGCGAGATGATCGTGGCGTTCTGCGGCTGGCTGGCCGGCAGCGCACTCAAATTGCCTCGCGTGCCATCACCGGCTTCACGGCCATCACTACCAGGTCATGGGGGGTGTCCGGCAGATCAGCCGCCTGGCGACCACAGGCGGCCTGCATCCTGGGCACGGATCGAGTTCCACCGCATCAATGCCATCACCAGCCCGGCGCCAGCCAGGCCTCGCCCAGGGAGCTGCCAGCCGACCATATCCCAGAGAGCGTTCAGACCCATGCTTCACTTCCTTGTCGTCGTGCGCGGTCGGGGTCGACCGGGTCGCGCGACAGACAGCGCCTGTCACCCAGAGCTACATGTTGTGGTTTTCACCGAGGACAATCTGCAACACCCATGCCCTCATGCCATTCCGCATGTCCATCATCATACCCAGCCCACCTGTTCGGCGCCTTCCCGTCCAGCGCGTTCCCCTGGCAACCCCTCATCCGGGTTTTACAGCGCCAGTCACCGGCCAACACCCGCCTGCTCGCCCATCGGCTATCCCACAGACCTTTCGGTCTCGATGATCTGGCCTGGTTTGCCCACGCGGGCGAGGACGTGGTGGTCGGTCCCTTCGCCTCGCAGCCCGACGTTATCCGGCCGCTGCGAGCGCTCTTCGGCTACGGGCAACGTCGTGCAAGGGCGCTCATCACCATGCCACAAGAGCACCACGCCGGCGCTTTCGACCGTGTCTCGGTCGCTGCACGCATCGCCGGTGCCTGCAACGCCGTGCGACGTGCGCCGGACGGCAGCCTGGAAGGCGACATGTTCGATGGCGAGGGCTTCATTAACTCGGCGCCAGCGCAACGGTTTCAGCGCCAGGGCTGCTCAGCGCTGGTGAGCAGTGGCGGCGTGGGCTCGGCCATTGCTGCCGCGTCGCTGAAAGCCGCCGCCAGGGTGAAACTGGCGCTTTTGTTCGTGAACCCGTCATGCAGGCGCTGGCGGACGGCTGCAGCAGCACTACCGACGCTGGAGGTCGTCACCGAGTACCGACCCGGCCGGCTTCGACATCGTGGTCAACGCCACGCCGCGCTGGGCATGAAGGCAGGTGACCCCTGCCCATCGATGTCGAGCGCATCCGCCACGCATACCTATGTGGGGAAGTGGTGCTCAGCGCCGGGGTCACCCCTTTCTGGCCGCTGCCCGGGCGCGTGGCTGCCAGGGGCAGGGTGGGCTGGACATGCTCTACGAGCAGATTCCGCTACAGCGTACTTCGGGCTGCCGGTGGCAACCCCGAAGTTGCGGGCGCTGGCTGATCCGATGGCCTGACGCTTTTCGCGCCCTGCTACATCCAGGGCATGACACTCCAAATGGCAGGGTCGTCGAAGGGTAGGGAATGGTCATGCCTCGTTCTATCGATCATCTCCATCTCCGTCACATCGTTACCATGGAAACGCAGGATTCGTGCCGTATTCCACGCCTTCCACCGCGTCCGGTAGCCGCCCGGCAGATGCTGTTCACTGACGGCAGGACAAGCCTGGGTGCACCCACCTGGATGTGCGCACACTGCTTGATGGAGCGGGCGTCAGCTACCGGCAGTGGATCATCGGCGCTGTGCTTCCTGGTCGTGGTCATGGATGGCTTCGATGTCGTCATCATGGGCTTCGTGGGACCTGCGCTGAAAGCCGCCTGGCACTGGAGCAATGACGACCTTGCGCCGGTGCTGAGTGCGGCGCTGGCCGGCCTCACCCTCGGTGCCATGGTGGCAGGCCCGCTGGGCGATCTCTTCGGGAAGGCGTCGTGTCCTGTGCGTCGGCGTGATGATGTTCAACCTCTTCACGCTGCTGGTGGCCACCGCCACGGACGATGGCATTTCATCGCCTACCGTTTCATTGCCGGAGCTGGCCATGGGCGGCATCATGCCCATGGCGGCCACTGTACCAGATACGCGCCGCGTGCCGGCTCGCTGCTGGTCACCATCATGCTGCCGGTTTCACCGTGAGGGCCGCCGGTGGCGGCTTCCGCAACGACCTGGCTGGTGCCGCACTGGGGCTGGCAGAGCGTCTTGCTTTGTCTTTAATTGGCGTGGTGTATAGTTGCTTTCCCCTGGTCGTAGCGCTGATGCCGAATCGCTCACCTACCTCGTGCATCGCCAGGGCAGCCGGGCGCGCATCCGCCGGATTGTCGAGCGCTGCGCCCGGGCGGCACCTCGGAAGACACCGTCTTCGATGCTGCCGGCGCAGTCGGGTGGAAAGTCACGAGCGCCCCGTGCAGATCGTGCTCGCCGCCACTACCGTGCCAGCAGCTTCATGCTGTGGAGCATCTATTTCCTGCACCTGTTCCTGGTCTGCCTGCTGGGCGCTGTTTACCGCCGCTGAAGGACGCCGGCATGGGCCTGCGGCAGGCCGCCATCGTCAGCGCCATGTTCCAGCTGGGCGGGCCGCTGGGCTCCATCCTGCTAGGCTGGCTGATGGACCATACAGGCGCACCACGTGCTGGCCGGCGCCTATCTGCTGGGAGGCGCTGCCTGGTGCTGCTTGGCGGCGTCGGTGGCCACTATGCTGATGTGTGCCATTGCCTTCGTCATCGGTGCCGGGCTCAATGGTGGCAACGCACCGGCGCGAATGCCCTGTCAGTCACTTCTTCCCGCTGCCGGCGCGTGCCACCGGCAATGGCTGGATGCACGGCCTCGGCCGCATCCGGGCGATCATCTCGGCCTTTGCCGGCGCCTGGATGCTGAATGCCGGCTGGAGCCCAGCCGCCGTCTACCGCCTGGCCGTGCCGAGCCGTGCTCATCGCCGCCCTGCTGGCAAATTACCTGCATTACCGGGGAGGGGCGCCCGGCAAGTGAACGTCACGAAGCTTCGCTCGCGGGCAAGGCGCATGCTGCGGTTTGCCGCAGGCCAGCATCCTGCGGTGGCAGTCTGCCGGGCCGCTCCAGTCAGACAGCCATCGCGCGATCAATGGGAGGCCTGAGGCCCGCGTCACGATCTCGGCAAAAGCGCTTCTTCGCCAGTGCCGGCACCGCATCGGTACCTGCATCCGGGCAGATCGGCATCGCCCACCTGGATCAGCATCGCATGCCGCGCGCCAGATGCAACCAGGCACTTCACACCGTACAGCCCGGTTCGGTGAAGGTCACCTCGATCCTCGTTGATCTCTTGCCCTTGAAGGGCTGGGCGCCCGCCGGCAACATCCGTCGATGGGCGGCATTGTGTGGATGGTCGTGGCGGGAACTTCACCGTGTCGCCAGGCTACCTTCGAATTCAGGTTCGTACACCATCGGGCCGGTGTGGGTTCAAGCATCTTCACCTGGAAGGTTTCTGCCTGAGCCGGCAGTGGCCAGCAGTAGCGTGGCAGACAGGGCCAGCCACCCAGACGGGAAAGAGGGAATGAAGTCGACATCATGATGAATGGGCCTGCTCGGGCAGGTGGGTGAACGGGTTGCCTCAGATACCGCCTGAGCCAGCGCACCGAAGCGCAGAATCCGCGCTCCGTCGGCCGGGTCGAACAGTTCGGTGGCGCGCGCACTGAAAGATCTCCTTCAGCAGTGGCGCCTGCGGATCGTCGCCGGCTTGCCGATGGCATGCGTAAGCCTGGTGCATCACCGCCAGCCGGTCGCAGCGCATTGCCTGGTTCAGGTCGTGAATGGCCATGCGCCGGTGATCGGCAGCGCCAGCACCAGGTCCATCAGTGCCAACTGCTGGTGGATGTCAGGTGATTGGTGGGTTCATCCATCAGCGGGATCTGCGGCTGCTGGGCCAGCGCCCGATGCAATGTGGATTGCGCTGGCGCTCACCGCGAAGCTGCCCCCACAGGCGGTGCTGCCGGTGCGGTGCATGCCCACACCAGCCCAGTGCCTCCCGGGACGATCTCGTCATCGCGCGCCGTCCAGCTCTGCAGCGCCGACAGCCACGGCGTGCGACCCAGCTCCACGGCATCCCGCGCGGTGATGCGCATCCAGTGTATCGTGTCTGCCACCGCTTGGCGGTGCTGGGCAACCTGCCAGCGCCCATGTGGTACGCAGACTGTGGCCCTGCAGGTGAACGGTGCCCACTAAGTGGGGCATGGATGCCGCCAGAGATACGCAGCACGCTGGACTTGCCCGATCGTTCCGGACCGATCAGCCCAGCAGCTCGCCCGGCTTCACGGCCAGCGACACGTCCGACAACGCCTTGTGCCGTCCTGCGTGCCAGCAGCTCACCCGTTCATTTCAGGGCAGGCACCTCACACACGCACCTCGGCGAATTCCTGTTGCATCGTGATCATTCACCCTTTCCGGCTTCATGGCTGTTGCCTGCGTCCCAGCAGGATGATCGCGGTTTCCGCGCGCCACCGGTGCCAAATGCCCGCCGATGGGCGGTACCTGGCCCTTCAGCGGGATGCTGAGCAGACATCCGCCAACATCAGGAAGGGCGCCGATGAAGCGCACTGGCCGGCAGGGGTCGGTGGTGGCGAACACCCGCAACAACCGTGCCACATGCCGGGATCACCAGCCCCACGAAGCCGATGGCACCACCACCGACACCATCACGGCCGTCACCAGCGCAGCCGTCAGCAGCAGCACGACCTGCCAACGCACGCCGATGCCAACGCACTGCCATGACCTCGGCCCCGAAGGTGAAAGGCATCCAGGGCGGCAACAGGCAGACCACCAGCCCCAGCGCCGCGCCACCACGGTGGTGATGGGCACGTCCGGCGCCAGCGCACGCCGCTCAGGCTGCCCAGCAGCAGAACATGATGCCGCGCGCCTGCTCGGCACTGCCCGGCTGGTGATGATCAGCGAGGTGAGCGCATTGAAGAGCTGCGACCCGCAATGCCCGCCAGGATGATCTGCCGCCGCTGTTGCCGGTCACCGCCACCGGCTGCCTGGGCCAGCAGCCACCAGCGCAAGGCCGTGCGGCGCCGCCGAAGGCGCCACCGTCATCGACGCCACGCCGCCGCCCACCGGCCACCGCCACCAGCACGGCGCCGGTGGGCGCCGGCAGATGCCAGCAGGTGAGGTCAGCAGCGTATTGCGCAGCGGCGTCTGCAGCACCACCACGCCGGACACCGCCAGCCCCGCGCCGCAGCAGGCCGCCACGATAGCGCAGGTCAGCCAGTAGTTCGAACAATGCCTGCACCGTCATCGATGGGATCGACGCCTCGATGCCGGCGCAGCAAATGGTTGGCCAGCACGTCACCGATGGTGCCGGCCGGCATGCGGATCTCGCCAGCCACATGCAGCAGCATCACCGGCAGCAGCAGCGCCAATGCCACGAGAGCCAGCGGCAGACCCCAGCGCAGCCATCTCGCGCCAGGGCAGGGCATCCTCACCTCAGTGCGCCGCGCCGGCCTTCACCACGGCATCCGCAATCGCCTCCATGCCGTCGGCAATGCGGATCGAGGCCTGCAGCGCGTCGGCATCGACAATGGCGATGCAGCCGTTCTTCTGGCGTCCATGCTTCGTCACCGGATCCTCTTCAATTCAGCTTCTTCTCATGGTCGTCGGCGGGAAGCGTCGACGATCCATGCGCGCGATCACCAGGATGGTGGGGTTGGCCTTGGCAATGGTCTCCCAGCCCACCATCGGCCACTCTTCGACCGAGGTCACCATTGCGCAGACCCAGCTCCTTCAGCATGTAGCCAGCCACACCTTCTGACCCGCCATGTGCGGGTCCACGTCCATGTCGGCTGGAGAACCACACGGCCGCCGACAGATCATGATGCCCAAGCAACCACCTTCTGCACGGCGGCGGCCTGGCGAACGCTCAGATCATCCTGCAAGACTGCCCGTTTGCCTCCACTGTCGAAGATCTCGGCCGGTTGCGAAATGCTCTTGTACAGCGCGGCGATGTCGCAGGACTTCGTGCGCGTGCCGTCGGCATACCGGATAACCTGCATCGCAGTCCGACGGCATCAGGTAATTGGGGACCTTCAGATCGCCAAACTGCTCGCGCGTAGCCACCACACCCCTTTCGCCGATCTGCCACTCCGAACTGGGACACCACCAGCCCGGGCGCTTTTCCACCACCGTCTCGAAGCTGGGGTCGTTGTCGTGAGCGCGGCTTTTAGCAGCGATGATGTCCTTGAACTTCGGCAGGACCGGGTTGAACCACAACGACGTACCCTGCACCTTGCAGGCGGGGCATACAGCATCTCTCGGTACCGGCCTGGCCACAGTGATGACCGAGCCTGGTGCCTTCGAAAACTCCAGCGTGGCCGCAGTTCCACCTTCAGCGGATGGTGAGTGGCGTGTGCAGGGAAGAACTGCCCAGCCCAGGGCCAACAAGGCGGCGCAATGTGATGACGGGTCGACATGGTTCTCGCTCGCTGATGTCTTGACGGTTGCGGCCGTCGAAGGGAGCGCAGTGCGAGAACGCTTTGCGTGTCTGCCGATGGGCAGGCTGTCGTGACGACCGCCATGCGCCGTGCAGCGTGTCCGGCATCCCGCTGCGCAAACATCGGGCGGTGCATCCACCGGGCATCGCGGACGGGAAGCCCGGAACGCATGACCGGGAAGCGGCACGGTGCCAGGGAAGGGCGTAGACCGGGAAAGCTCCGGAACGCCGACTGCAAGAAGAATCGCTCACTGCTCCGGACACCCCGCCGACCGCAGACAACAGCTTGCCTTGGCAGGTCTGACTGGCACTTCATCACCAGTCTCGCCTTCCGGACCCGAAGCGGGGTCAGTGGTCTGGGAGGACAGGCTCCATGCCTACAGTTGCGGGGCAGTTCCATTTCGTGCCACCGGGCATTGATGTCCGGACGACAATGGTTATGTGGCCGAGTTGCGGTGGATGGCAGACGGCCAGCACCCGGGCAACTTGCGTCAAGGATATGCCTCGAAACCTCACCAATGGCGCGTCATGGCGCCGAAAAGACGGATGATGCAGACCCCGGGAATGTCTGAGATTGGCAGACCTTCCCTGCGGAACAAAGCATTCGCAGTCTACGCCAAACACCTTGCCACCCGTCAAATGATGGCCAGCGCCGCCGGGTTCCGGAAGACATGCCCGCGTCAGGGAATCGCTACCATAGCGTGTTCCAGTCCATCCAGCAGGTGACCGTGCGGGCCATGGCCGGCAGTCGGGGTAATGTCCACCTCCCGTCTGACGCTTGATTCCTTGAGTCCTGCCTGGGCCCCGTGACACGACGCCGGAAGAGCCTCAACATGTCGATTCAAGACCTCTCGCCGACAGACGACTGGCCGTTCCGACAACCAGCCTGTAGATTTGTCCGCTGGCGTCTTCCTGATGTGTTTTCTGGTGGTGCTGTTCGACGGCTTCGACACGGCCGCCATCAGCTACATCGCTCCTCGCTGATGCGGGACTGGGGCGTGTGGCGGCCAGCCCGTGCTCAGTGCGGCACTGTTCAGCCTGGCTGCCGGAGCCCTGATGGCGGGGCCGCTGGCCGATCGCTGAGACGGCGCCTGGCGCTCGTCGGTGCAGTGGCGGTGTTCGGTGCCGCCTGCCACAGCCTCGGCCTTCTCGCCGGATCTGACCACGCTCGGCACTGCGCTTCATCGCGGCGTGGGATTGGGGCAATAATGCCATCTTACCGTCACGCTGGTCAGTAGATACAGTCCTCGGTGACGCGCCTTCATCACCTTCCATGTTCTGCGGCTTTCCCTGGGGGCGGCACTGGGCGGCTTTCCTGGCCGGCTGGATGATTCAACGTGGGCTGGCGCGGCGTTGTTTGCAGCTGGGCGTTGTCTTGCCGCTGGTCCTGCCGGCCCTGTAATCTGGCTGCCCAATCATTGCGTTACCTGCAGACCCGCCAGAATGGGCCTGATCGTTGAGCGAAGGCCCCCCACGCGCGCCCTGGTGTCTCGCGCCTTGCGTTCAGCTGGGCTCGCTGATGCTGTGGCTGGCTTACTTCATGGGACTGGTGGTCTTCTATGCCCTCATCAACTGGATGCCCGTGCTGTTCGCGAAGAAAGCGGCATGGATCACCCGCACCGCATCGCGAATCACGGCACTCTTCCCGCGCTGGGTGGCGTGGGCGCGCCGTGCCCTGGGCTGGCTGATGGACCGCTTCGACGGCGGCAGCGCGTGCTGGCGCTGAACTACGGCGCCGGCGCTGGCTCCGTCTGGGCCATCGGGCAGGCCATTGGCGCCATGGCGTGCTGATGGCCGTGGTCTTCGTGGCCAAGCCTGGTGATGAACGCCGCCCGGGCCTCGTGCCGCGCTGGCTGCGGGCTTCTATCCACGAAGGCCGCGCCACCGGCGTGGCCTGGATGCTGAGCATTGGCCGCTTCGGCGGCATTGCCGCTCGCTGGTTGGCCGATCTTACAGCCCGCAGATGAGCCTGCCGACATCTTCGGCGTCGTCGCCATCGCTGCGCCTCATCGCCATGGTGGCGCTGGGCATCCTGCAGCTGGCCTGTCGGGGAAGGGTGACGGGGGCACGTCCGGACAGGACAGGACGCACAATCGGGGCTTACGCCCGCCGGCGCACCGCCCCGAACTGCCGGGGAAGGCGAAGGCGTCGTGAGCCAGATGCTCAGGCCCCGGCGTCGCCCGCCGGCGTCGTCACGATCTGCTGCATCGATGTGGCCCCACTGCTCCGATGCCAGAAACAGCACGGCATCAGCCACGTCATCGGTCGGCCGATCTTGCCCAGCGGAATGCCAACTTGTATTGCTCCGGCAGCCTTCCACCAAGCGGCGCTGCCCGGCGATCACCAACATGCCAGCCAGCATCGGCGGTGTCGGTGGAACCCCGGCGACACGATGTTGGCGCGCACGCCAAGGGCATGGTTCAGCGCCACCGTCGACTCGCCTTGGCCCGCCATGGCCGCCTTGGACGTGCAATATGGCCAGCATGCCGATATGCGCGGCACCACCGCCGCATTAGGCGATGTTGACGATGGCGCCCCGGCGCTTTAATGTGAATACCGGTGCCCATTGCTGGATGAGATGAAAAGGGCCCGTCACGTTCACGTCGAACAGGCATTCCAGTCCTCCGTCGTCAGTGTGTCCAGCCCGCCATGCGCAGAACGCCTGCGGCGTTCTGGCGTCAGCGTCTGCAGCGTGCCGTAGCTGCTCGCACACCTGTGCGATGGCCTTCGTGTCCGTCGTCCAGCTGGATCTCTGCTCGAAGGTAGGTGCATTTCCCGTGCCGTCGCCTGCAGCTGCTGCGGGCTGCCTGTCAGTCCGGTGACCTCCGCACCGCCTACGAAACGCTGTGCGATGCGCTGACCGATGCCCTGAGCCGTTCCTGTGACAAGAACCCGTTTGCCCCACGAACCGGTTGTCGTCCGGTATCCTGTTTCTGAATGTCGTTCATGGTTGAATGTCCGTGATGTCCTGGCAGCTTGTCACGACCCCTGGCAGATCGCCGTATTCAGGGGCCGTACGGTGCCACTCTTCGAGAAGTCCGCCACGGCATCTCCACCATGAAGGGTTGAATGTCCTTCATGAAGGCTTCCACGGCCATGAATCATGCAGCCGATGTGTGCATAGACACGACAATGATCAATGGTCGCGTTCAGCACCTTCATCCGCGTATCAGGTCGCTGCGCTGAAGGCGCTATAGCGCCACTTCGTCAACGCCACACGTCCCCATCGGCGGGCGCAATTTCCGGGACGACGGCCTGCTGGGCGGGATCGGCCTTCGTCAGGCCCGGGCCCCGCTGTCGTTGAGCAGCGCACGGTCGGATGCGGGCTGATCGATGCTGACTGTGTAAATGTGAAAAACAGGAACGCCATGTGCAACGACCCAGCGCTTCCAGTGCGGCAATGTTGCCGATGAGCGTCTGAAGCAGTCCAGGTCGGTTTCATAGAAGCGAAGGAATAGCGCTGCATGTCGTGGATGAGCAGCGCTGCGTGCGGGGATCAACTTCCAGGCCACCTTGTTGGCGGAAGCTATCGAGCGCAGGCATGGGGTAGCTGGATGGAAGGAATAGCCATGATGAGAAATGCCGATGAACCGAAAAGGGGATTTGAAAGAGGCTGACCGGGATGGAACACGGAATGAAATTGGCAGCAGCCGAAACTAACCTGTATCCCATGGGCTCGCCATCGAGCTGCGGCGGTCGGGATAGGGGAGCCGTCTGCTCTTCACCCGGTCCGCAGGCACACCAACATGGTGCCCTACTTGGTCTGGACCTCGTTCCATTCGGACTGCGGATCGGACGCGTCAACGATGCGACGCCGGCATGAATCTGCAACCACTTGTCATACAACACGCCGCAGCGGATCGTCTGCCATTCACCGTTGCCTTGCGCGTCCATCCAGCCCGCGATGCCGGTGAACGGTCCACGGTCATAGGGGCTCAATGCGCCGGATCAGCGCATGTGCGGCATCACGCGGTGTGCCGCGAACGGCGAAGTGGGAGTGGATCGGCGCGGAGCCGGCACAGCGCATTGGTCTGCGGATCCTGCAGCTCACCACGAATACCCGGGTGGAAAGGTGCCACAGGGCCACCGCCGTGTTGATGAGGGAAGGGCAGGCAGGCACATCCAGCGGTAACACCTGGGGGTTCCAGCCGGGCACGGATGTCTGCAGTCTGAACTGGTGCTCGTGATGGTCCTTGCCTGAGGCCAAAGGCAACCGCTCGGCCGTGGCCGAATCTCGGCAGGGTCGGCCTGGCAGCGGGCGGAACCGGCCAGCGGGTTGGACTGGACCGTGGCGCCCGCGCCTCTCGATCAACAGCTCGGGCTGACACCCACCGGGTGGATGTTGCGGGCAGCAGGACTGAAACAGATACCCCGACGGATTGAGCCGGCGCAGATTGGTGCGCAGCGCCTGCAGGCCTCGACCCGGTGAAGTGAAGCCGAGCTGGTGATGGGCTTTCACCTTGGCGGATGCCTTCGGCGGGAAATCCGCTTCGGTGATAGCGTTGGCTACCCCTGCTGAAAGCCGTACTGATCCGGCACCGTATCCATGGAACGCAGGGCGGGCGTGGGCATAGCCTGCGCATGGACAGATGGATCAGCCTCTTACCAGGCCGCGGTCTCGGTACATTACAGCTGGCTGGGCTGGTTCCCGTCGAAGGAATGGCCCCGACGACGACCGGGTTTTCCATCCTGCCTTCCGGGCACGATCGAAGAGCGGCCCCGCCTGCTGCTGCTGCGGTGGGCTGTCGGCAGCATCCCCGTTGACAGCAGGCACCGTGATGGTCTCGCCGGACGCCGTGGGCATGCAGCTCGCAGCTGCCGCTGAAAAAGATGAACTCCGCACGGACCGGCGCCTGCGTGCTCGACGTCGGTGATCATGGAATGAAGGATGACTTGATGAGTGGGGAATTGTTTGCTATTCTTGAATAATGACGAAGGCCACATCCGCGAGGCCCGTTCAAAGGATTCCTGGGAGCCTCGGGGCGCAGCCGCCCATGCCAGACGGAGGAGGGGCTGAGATGCCGAATACAGCGCAGACGGTCTTTGTTGGAGGGACGGCAGGGAAGAGGAGACTGCCTCTCATACGGGAGGAGGGCTCCGGGCGACTGACAGCCGCTCTGGCCTGCAGCCGTTCTTCCCGCCCCAGCAGCATTCGCACAGGCCAGGGCCCTGCGGGCCGACCCGCAGGGAGTCACCACCCTGGGCAGCGTGGTCGTCACCGGCGAAGGTGCGCCGCACGGTGAAGAAACCGCCAGTTCGGTGGCTGTCATCGGCAACCGTCACCTGCGAACAGCCGAGGCGGCTGCGGTGCGTGATGGGCGCACCGCATCCCAACGTGCTCTATACCGGGCCTGGCGGTGCGCCCGTCATCCAGGGGCGTCGATGGTCAGGGCCGGATTCCGGCGCAGGCGCCTTCTGTGGGTACGGTGCCACGGGCTCGTGTCGTGTCGACGGCCACAACACGAACTGGAAACCGCCTTTGGCACCACGTCCATCTGGGATGCGGATTCCGTCGAGGGTCTATCGCGGTCCGCAGACGGCGGCGCTAGTGCCAGCTGGCGTGCCAGTTCGGTCATTGTCAACAAAGGATCCCACCTTCAAGCCGGAAGGTGCAGCGCAGCTTCACCCAGCTGGGCGATCACCAAGGCCAGCGTGCCTCGGTGATGTCGCGGCCGCTGGTGGACGAGCTGTGCACGCATTGCACGCTGGACTACAGCAGCCGCGACACCATCAGTACGTCAATCCCACCTATTCCAAGGGAATACTAGCCGCAACCCGAGAACATCAACGGCCGCATCAAGTTGCTGTGGACGCCCGAGGCGCTGCCGGGCCTGGGAATCAAAGGCGACGCTCTATCTGCGCGGCAACCTGCCCACGTCAGGGCGGCCAATGATCCTCTGACCGGTTGAACAATGCCGCTGACCATGCCGCGCAACGCATGGGTGGACGGGGGTGCGCATGATCTGGCCTATGAACTGGGCAGCGGCGTTTCGGCTGGACAACCGGTTGCAATACAACCGCAGCAACACCGAACGGGTATCAGTACCGATGAACGTGGCGGTGCTATCGCGTGATTTCTCGGAGGTTGCGTGCCAGCCAGGCGCCCGACAACAACCTCAGTGGCATGGCGGGCGTGCACTACCTAACAACGTGGATGCCGATGACCACCGCAACATCACGCGGCACCTCGTATCCATGACAAGAAGAAGGACAGTCTGGGCGTGTTCACCGAGATGACCTGGCGCCTTGCGCCGCAATGGTCGTTGACCGGCGGCCTGCGCTATCCAGCACGATGGTGTCAGCAACAGATATCCAACGCTGCGCGCATGCCATTGGCGGCTTCGATAAGGACCTATCACAAACTGCTGCCCCAGGATCTCGCTGGCCTATCGACGTGTCACCTGACTGGACCGTGGGGCGCTGGTGAGTCATTATTACAACCCGGTGGTGCGGGGTTGCGAATGGCCAACGGCTCGTTCTACAAGTTCAACCAGAAACGATATTGGAACTACGAGCTCTTCACCCGCATCGACACGCTGGGCGACCGACTGGTGGTGAACGCCAACCTGTTCTGGGATGACGCAAGTTCGCAGGTCAATGTGCCCGACACGTGAACGGCAGGCTGATGGGCGGCGGTGCGCAATGCCGATGAATCGCGCTCCCTATAGCCTGGAGGTGTCGGCGGACTACAAGGCGCTGGACAGCCTTGACATCCGTGCCAGTGCCGGCCTGCTGCGCACGAAGATTCTACGCTTCTCCGATCGGATGGCGTGTCCTTCGAGGGCAATGAATTTGGCCGTTCACCGCTACATGGCGGGTCTGTGGACGTGAACTGGAACGGTACCGATCAGCTGGCGCTGAATGCCAATGTGCACCACGCCGACGCTACCACTCCAGCGACAACAACCTGCCGGGCTACGACGGTAAAGGCCTACACCGTAATAATGCGCGTCTCTCCGTACTCGTCATGGACCGGACGTGGCAGTTCTGTGCCTATGTGGACAACCTGTTCGACGCCCGCAAGCCCACACCTGGAAATTCGATGACCGCAGTGCCGGTGGCATTGTCTCGTGTCCGACGTGCTGGAACCCGGATGTATGGAGCGGGTGAAGGTGACGTTCTGAAACTGGCGCCACCGGCTGGAATGGTCTGCGGATGGCGTGAGGCCCGTATAGGAATGCTGATTCGTCTGGCTGGCCACCTTGCGTGGCCTGCCCTCCCCAACGGGATGGTTCCCGCCGGTTGACGCCGCAGGTTCTGTGAGGAAACGGCGTGCTCGCGGGCCCAGGCCCCCATGGTCGCCAGCCCCAGCATCGTCATAGCCTTGAGCCGATGACGCGGATGCCGACGGCGCCCACGGCCCAGCGACCAGGCGCCCGTCCTGCAGGTGAGCAGTGACCTCGGCCGAGAGGTGGAAGGTGGGTGAGCCCCTTGAAAGCCGGTGATGATCGGCTTCCATTCCGGGCCAGACCCACGTGCTGGCCAAAAGCCAACGCCACGCCAATGAGATAGCCGCAGCAGGTTGGCGACCAGCGTGCCAGGCAGGATGGCGAAACGGGCGTGGGCCCTGGCCGGCAGCCAGCGCGCAGGCAGGCGCCGGCACGCTGTCCGGCCGAGATGGCCAGCAGTTGCTTGATCATCCGCCATTTTACAGGTCCACCTTCACGCCCAGCTTGGTGACGCGCGGGGCGCCCTGCAATGAACGGGTGCCGCCACCGCCGTATTAACTTGTCGGTCGGGTTGTCGACGTTGAGCTGCCAGGTGGTCTGCTTGCCGGGCTGGGTGATCGCTGGTACTGGACGCCGGCACTGTAGAGCGTGATATGCCCCCAGCCAGGCCTGGTTCAGGTCGTTGACCAGCCGACGGCCGTGTAATAAACACCGCCGTTGATGGACGAACCTGGGCGAAGTCATCCAGCGCATACGACGAGGACAGGCTGCTGGTGTGTGGCCGTTCTCGGGCAGCTTGCCGTTGTATGGGGTATCGTTGATCTTGCGGAATTTCGGATCCAGCCACAGTGCCGACGACTGCGGGACGGCTGCCGGGTGAGCGAGCCCTGGGCCGACAGTTCCAGACCGCAGCCAGCGCTGTTTCGCCGTCGGCCGTGTAGATGTTGTTGGCGTTGGTGTAGTAGCCGGGGCGCTTGATGTCGAAGACGAAAAGCCGACAACAACGTGCCGTTGGAGATCTGCCAGCGGGCGCCGATCTCGTACTGGTCGCTCACGCCCGGACGCAGGCGCTCGTTCTGGTTAGCCAAATGCCGGTCGGTGCGGCTTCACCTTCTTCAGTGCCTTGCCATGCCGAGCCGTAGAAAGGACAGGGTGTCATCGGCTTGTAGCCACCGAACATGGGCGTGGTCTTGGTGGCGTCGTAGTGGTTGGTGCCTTGGTCGCTCTTGTACTTGCTGTGGCGGGCCGCCGATGACCTGCCATTGCGGGTTCAGCTCACGCGGTCAAATGGCGTGAACACCCAGGTCGGAGGTTTCCTTGGCGCGTGGTGGGATTATTACAGCCGGGCGCCGAAACGTGTGGTTAGTGATATTACCGGGTTGTACAGGTTCTGACAGCGTCGTGTGGTTGCGCTAGTGGGCCGGATCCTGTTCCTTCGTGGCACAGGCCGCCAGCCGTCGGGTTATTATTGACGCCAGCGGTGTCGAAGGTGTAACAAGCTCGCCGCGCAACGAATCCGGAGGTGTTGACGTTGTTCTGCATGTTGCCCGCGGATGCGGCGTGACTGGCCACGGCGGCGGCGTTGAGCCGAACTGGAAGATGGGCAGCGTGCGGTCTCGATCCACCTTGGAGCGGCCCGCTTCCAACGAGTAAGCGCCAGTTGTCAGTTGAGGGCATAGTCTGCCGTGCCTGGATATTGGTGGTCTCGGGCGGAAGGTGGCCCCAGTCCGGGCCCTGGCTTCTTCGGATCCACGACCGCGCGGGGCAGGGTGATGGCGCCGTTGACGAAAGCGGTGGACGGAGCCACCCTGCCTGTTCGACGGTGCGGCGATTCGTATTCAGATCAAACGCCAGCACAGGCGGCTGGTCACGCGCCAGTCGAAGGCGGCAGAGAGGCGAAGCTGCGGTTGCCTTCGTCCACGCCATCAGGTGGTTGCCCAGCTGTACCGGCGTTCGGAAAACGCAGCGCGTACTGAACTTCATCGCCAAAGCGGCGGCGGCCCGTCGGCATGCGCCGGGACAATTGCCACCATTGATTGTCGAAGCGCGGTCCACGCTGGTGATGGGGGTGAAGGCCGGCACGCTTGGTGACGTAGTTGACGATGCCGACAGGGCAGTGAAGCCGTAGTACAGGGCCGAGCGCCCTTCCAGCACTTCCACGCGGGCCTTGTTCTCCATGGGCACCTGCGAAGTTCATGATGGAGCATGGAGCCGTTGAGGCGGTAGTTGGTGCGTTCTGCACCTCCATGCCTGAGTGACCTGGTCCCAGGTGTCGCCGCCGTTCTGCTGGCGGGTGACGCCGGCCGTGTTGCCCACAGCGTCGTACGAACCTTCGACGCCTGCGCCTCCAGCACCTTGCTGGTGACGACGATGGTGGTGGAGAATTGCATCCATCACGTCGGCGCCGCGGAAAATCCGACCTTGATGATGACGGGCTTATGAAGCCCTCGGAGCGCGGCGGTGACATGCGGCCTGCAGCGTGGCGCTGTCCTTGCTGGAGGCCCGTGCTTTCAGCGCTCGGCGGCGACGATGACGTCCTGGGCCTGGACCGGGGGCAGCAGGGCCAAGGCCAGCATCGTTGGCGGCGGCGCAGGGTGTGTGGGGCGGAAGGAGATCATGAGGTTATGAAAGGTATGTACCTGATATGCAACGGCGGTATGGTAATCGATATACTTCGCAACATCCGTCATACCCGCGATACACGAATGGATAAATGAAGGCCGCCCGAATGGCGGCCTTTAATGCAAATACCGCAGGTGGCGGAGGATCAGCCTTGCCCAGCGCTGTGACGGCGTCGACCACGCGCACGGCCATGGCGACGATGGTCAGCGTCGGGGCGCAACCGCCGGTGGTGAAGACAGCACTGCTGGCCACGTACGGGTTGGAGACACCATGCGCGCGGCGGTTGCGGTCCATACGCCTGTTTCGGATCATCAGCCATGCGGGCCGTATGCCGGCAGGTGGTGGGCCGTCATCTGGGTGACCAGGGGCGGTATCGCGCTCGACGCGCAACCGGCCGATGCCGGACTGCTCGAAGGCCTTCTGGGTGTCACGCAGGGCGCTGCGGATATCGAAATCATGGCAAATTCCACCTTCGGCTTGCGCGCATGCCGGTGGCGTCGCGCTCGTCGCTGAGGTGATGGTTGTCGGATCAGGCGACTGCTCGGCAATCTGGTAGAGGTCGATGACCGAGAACTGGTCTTGGTGCGGTGCCTCGTACCAGCCGCCACTGTCGCGGTTATGGGATCTGCAGCCGGGGGCGCGAGCCGCCCAGTGAACACCAGGTCGTCGATGCCACCCAGTACCTTCAGCAGGTGGTGCAGCGGGCGCTCCGGCATCTGGCGGGCACGCGGTCGCGCACGATCTTGCGCGAATAGTAGGCCGGCGAACGGAGGTGGGTACCGCAGCCGAACCAGGCGCTGTGCAAAGTCTCCCGCGCGGAGAACGCCGGCTTTTGCGTTAGCGGGCGATGAGTGTTCATCCAGGTGGCGTTCTTCCGGCGTCTGCTGCGGAATGGCCAGCTGCCCAGCACGTGCGAGAGGGCCTCGGTGCCAGGTCATAGAGGCCGAAGGCCGAGATAAGGCTGGTTGGGGAACAACGTGCCGGTCTTGACGATCTGGCGGTCCATCAGGAAGCGGCCGACCAGCCCGTTGTCGTTATGAACATGCTTGGCCACGGTCAGGAGGCCAGCAACGGGCGGGGACACCTGAGCTTTCGCCTGCGCGAGGATCACCTGCCTGGCAATGGTGACGGCGTCCGTCCGGGCGAGCCACCTTCACGCCGGTGACGGTGCTGGCATCTTCGTTGGTGTCAGCTCGACCACGTTGGCCTTCATGATGAGCCGCATGGTCGGCTCTGCCAGTCCGGCCTCCGATGCCTTCGGTGAGCACCGCCACGAGCCGGTCATGCCCAACGGTCTCCAGAACGTTGCCCAGCGAAGTCAGCAGCTTGCGCTCCTCAGGGAGACCCACAGGCCATCAGCAGTCGACGCCGGTTTCCCACAGTTTGAGCGCCCGTAGATAGTACACGGGTGCATCGTGTCGTAACCGATGGGCCAGCCGCTGGCACGGCGTCGATCACCGCTGCCAGAGTCGATGGGATCGAGGTGGCCAGGTGGCAGTTCTTCGTGCCATGAACCTGCGTCCCATTGCACCGAGTGCGCGAAGCGTCGGTCATGCGACCAGACGATGTCGGGGTAGAGGTCGGGCGGCGTCTTCGGAAACACCGGCTGCCAGTTGCTGGGTGGCTGCGTCCAGGCTCTTCATAGCCAGTTCAGCAGGATGACATCAAGGCCGCTGTCGCGGTTCCTGGGCAGCAGCCAGACGGCAGGGCCGGCCCCGATGATGCAGACGTCGGTGTTCAACGTCTGCTGGTCAGGGATGGAGTATTGGGGAGACAAGCATCGTGGGTTTTCCATGGCCGTCGGGGGCGGCCATTATAAACGATACTAAATCTTTCGATTTTGCAGCACTTGGAAATGACGAAGGGTCATGTCGTGTCGATGTTGCGCCGGTAGAGGCGGTGCAGGTGTTAATGGGCAGCAACGCGCAGCCCGTTGGACGAGGATGGCGGTGGGCGTGGCGCAGGACGATGCGGAGATCAGCAGGGCTGCTGCCGGGGCTGGCTACTGACTCCGGGGCTCGTCTGACCGGGAATCGATACAGGACCAGGGATGCGGAATGATTCGCAGCGGAACATCGGCATGGGCCAGAACCTGTACGCGTCAGATCATCGGAGGGTTCTGTGGGGCGCATCGCAGCCAGACCACACGCTTGCCTGACGGGCCTCATCACGAGCGGACGGCAACGTGGGCCGCATCGCACGGCTGCCCGTGCCGTCGAACTGGCGCCATGGGGTGCCGGGCCCAGACAGCTACTTGCTGGGCATCCTTGCGGATCGGTGACGGACACGCTGGGATGCGGGCCTCGTACAGCACCAGATCAGCCTGAAGGAGCGCGCAGGGCGTGCAGGGTCGAAGGCGGGTCGTCGGGGTCGGCGTGCACCACGACGACCTCGCCTCACTCGGGCGGCCTGGCCATCAAGCTGGCGGGCCAGTTCGGCCTCGGCATTACAATGTCCCCAGGCCTGGGGCGTCAAGTGGCTGGCAGACAGGGTTTTCCCAAGTGGCGTCTTTCGCACGGTTCCCGGCACCTGCACCGGGTGCGCCAGCGCCCGGCAATGTCGGCAGGGTGCCGGGTGTGCTGCGGCAGCAGGGGCCTCGATGCGCTGACGCCAGTGACGGATCAGCACGGGTGACGTGCCGGATGAGAAATAGCCACCTGGATGGGGCTTCGGTCGATGACGGCCAGGGTGATGAAAGGAGCAGCGCTGCGGATCGTCGACCGTGTTGCTGGCAAGTGTCAGGCCTGGGCGGCCTTGAACACCACAACATCCCACCTCCGGCATCACCGGTGGCGAGACCACCAGGAAGACATCCTGCAGGTGCGCGGGGTGGAACTCTCGCGCCAGCCACTGGATGCGCCCTTCGTTCTGCCAGTCAGGAAAGCCGCGCCAGTTCGCGGGCCACCACGCGGATGTCGGCGCCTGCCTGCAACGAGCTTTCGGCCTTGCGGGTGGCCACCTCGCCTGCCTGGCAGCACGGCAGGCCTTCAGGTCAGCAAGGGAAAGTACTGCATGATGGGTGTCCTTGGTCCGTAGGGCAGAGTTGTTGCCGGGACGCTTTCCAGGTGCACGCGGATGGTTCTCAGGCGACGACTAAGAAATCGCAATGGGGCATCAGCACCGGGGCGATGATGCCGGTGCGTACCGCGAAATCGCCAAACCTTCCTCGCCCTGGCGCCCCTGGGCCCAGGCGCCCAGCCAACCGTCGATGATTTCCGAGTCTCTTCCTGCACGATGTTTTCCTTGAGAGCCGCGGGATGCGGGTGCCTTCGCGGTTTCTCCACGTACGGGTTGTAGCGGCCAATGGCGCGCCCGCAGGCGATCTCGGCGGCATCGGGCTGCCCGCAGCCGTTGGGGCGGCCTGGTCACGCACCGCCCGTGTTCATCGGACGAGCCATGACGTACCATCAGCTCGTCCATACGGTCAGCGAACGCTACGGCAGGAAGCGTTCGATTCCGCCATAGCCCGAAGCATGTGGGCAACGGCACCGCAGGCCATGGAATTCTCCGCGCTGCGGTGTCACGCGCTCGCTCATCAGTCCGTGCTCGCGGGCGATGCGCTCAATGCTCCTTGTTCTCGGGGGCGCACGTTGGCCACGATCAGGTTCTGGTTGGCCGTCAGCCGGAAGTCTTACGTGTGGACCTTGGCAATCTAGCATGCCGGTCTTCAGCAGCGCGGACGATCCACCAGTCGGCCATTCGATGAACGTCGGGTGCCAGTTGCCTTCCTCGCCTGAACCAGCCGATACACGGTCGCCGCGGTGGTGAATTCATAAGGGGCGGATAGGCTCGAACTTCGCGCCCATGCGGTTCTCCACTTAAGCGATAAACGTCGGTGCCGACGCGCTCAGGTGTAGCAGGTCTTAGCATTCTTGCGGTCGCTGCGGTGCCCCGAGTCGCTGCAGTACCACAACGGCAGCGGTCCAGTACCTTGTCGAAGCTGTTTGACCGAACTCGCGTGCCACGTTAGGATAGGTGCGGGTGTTGCCGTGCTCCATCGACGGGCCGCCGCCCGCCGGGTGCAAGCCGACGAGATGCTTGCCATCACCGATGGCCACGAAGTTCAGGTGGTTGGCGTGCCGGGTCCGTCGTGTGCGGCAGGATGACCACCGTGGTCTTGAACTTGCGTGTGGCGAATGGCTCTTGCCCAGCACGGGTTCGGTGTCGTCACCGCTTTTCGCCTTGTCGATGACCGGGGTGCCGAAGTTCTCCGGTGGAGTGCAGTTTCTGCCCGTCCAGCCAGATCTCGGCGTAGGCAGGTGCGAGCATGAATCGTTCGTCTTCTTGGCCCATTCCCAGGCTTCACGGTGTTGACGACTCCCACCGGGTTGCTGGTGCAGTACATTCGGTTAACGTCGCCCGCAGTGGCGATGCTTGTCAACCCAGCTCGTTGAACCCTTCTGTGCATGGGTTTTGATGTTTTCGCTGAAGAACACCATGGAACTGGAAGAATCTGCCGGTTGGTGAGCGGATGCTGCCGTAGATCGTCTGTTCGGTATGAAACTTGTGATGCCAGCCATTGCTGCTTCGGCGGATGATGCCACCGGGCAGACGGCAGCGCAGCATGACGTTCTTCAGCGCTCCAGCTTCTGCCCCACGCGCTCGCGCAGATGTACGCGGTCATCCTGTTCGTACATGCCATGGAAGCGGATCAGCTGGAAGTTGTCATGCGTTGAATCCGCCAGTGGGTCCGTCACCGAGATCCTCCCGGATGGTTCCAGCAATACGTAATG